>MDSZ01087323.1_pt1 | contig 129423 bp, 111 predicted proteins | sample 811201 | NCBI WGS metagenome assembly MDSZ01 (sample SAMN05326647, study PRJNA326480) | marine metagenome | isolation source: seawater | place: Indian Ocean: North | collected 2010
GGAAAACGTATCTGGGCAGAAAAGAATTTAACCCAGATGTAACCTGACAGGCACCAAGTTAAAACGGGCGACTGTCAGATTGGGTCTGAACTACTACAAATTAATATTACTGGTTGATAACGGCCGCCAACTATCCCATACCAAAACATCTGTCCAAACATAACGCCGACCATTCCAAACTAGTTGACGTTCATACTGCCCTATTTGATATCGAATTGAGTTTTCTGTGCCCTCGTAGGTTTCCACACCTATCAATTGGATCGAATAATTCCCTGCAGTAAGCTCTGATTCTATTGTAGACAGTACACCATTATTACTGTCCCAATTGTTCTGCCACCAAAGACCATCCCCAGTTTGATTCCAGACAGCATCAGATTGAACAATCCCACCAGACGCATTTCGAATATAAATACCACCACCATAGCCAAAATCCACACCGGCTTGAAAACGATAAAAACGGGTGGCTGTAACAGCGAAATTTGCTGTTACCTGCATTATGTAATTCCGGGTAGAACCATTAGTAATAACATCACTATTACGAATATTTGTAAAATTTTGAATTGTTGCTTCGCCATACCCACTGCTATTAAGTGGCGCATTATTGAATAAGGTTTCAGCTTCTAAACGGCTTATTGGGTCACTGTCAGTTTGGTTGTAGCGACTCTGGTACAATATCCCGCTGACAGTCCCACCCGTAAGACTTTGACTAGCTGAAGAAGCATTACTATTGCCGTAAAAAAGATAAATATCCCGGCTAGAACCTTGGGGAAAGCTTGGTAACCTTAAAATAAGGCGTGCCGTCTGGGCTGAGGAATCCCAGGATTTGATTTCAAAACTAATCGCGGACGATTCATTCTCATCGCCCATCGTAATACGCAAATCATCCCCGTCTGCACTCCAGTTATAATCTGCAGATAAACTCTCATCGGTCAGGTTAAGCTCTATCAGCTGATTAGAAAGACTGGTGCCCGTATTATTGGTAACCTGCACCATGGTTCTGTATTGCCAGGCACGGTCATAGGCATTGGATGCCACAGAAAAGAGTAAGAAAAATACAGCCAGATATAACCGAAAACGCATACAAATACCCGAATAATTCACGGGCGCGATTGTATCTAAAAGTAACCAGAGCGTCGCCTGACAAACCTTGTCACTTACTGACTAAATTGAAAATAAGGTAAAAATGCGGGGTTTTAACCGATAAATACCGTAAAAATCCCAATAGAATGTAAAGAAATACGCATCAAATAAAACAGTTTATTTCTCCCAGCAAAACAGTCAGAAATTCTGTCGTGCCACTGAGGACAAACTTCAGACGATTTTCAGCAAAAGCTGACCACAGAAATGGTTCTGATGAGGTTGATCGGGGCCCCGGGTAATCAGCTACCAGAGGCACAGACCTCCGGGAAAATACTCCCGGTTTATTTCTGCATGCCTGATTGATAAGAACGATTATCCGTATGCTAAACCGGACTCTGCCCTATCCGCCCTCTCTACCCTCTCTGTCCTGTCCTCTCTATCTATCTATTTATCTATCGCCTCATCCTGATAAAGATAGCCGTCAGAAACGACGGCTGAAACGACGGCGATATTCGGTAGGCGTTAAACCGGTTTTTTTGCGGAACAGGCGGCGGAACGAGCTGGCATCTTCATAGCCGACATCATTCATCACGACATCGACGGTGCGTTCGGTTTCTTCCAGTAACTTTTGCGCAGCTTCGATACGGATAGACTGCACATACGAATTTGGCGGCATATCCAGCGCCGAGTTAAAGCGGCGGATCAGGGTCCGTTTGGAAACGCTGAAGCGGTCAGCCAGTTCATCCACGGTAAAGCTTTGCGGATAGTGTTCTTCCAGCCAGACCTGCACCTGTTTTACCAGAACGTCTTTATGGGGTTTGGACAATCGCATCAGCGAGTATGAAAGCTGACTGTCACGGCGGTAATCAATAACAAAGGCCTTTGCTGTCTGAATCGCGGCCTCAAAACCAAAGCTGCGTTCAATCATATGCAGGCCCAGATCGAACCAGGCCAGTCCGCCCCCTGCGCAATAAATATTATCGTGGCGGGTAATCAGCTGATCCGCTTTCAGATCAACCTGCGGGTAGCGTTGCTCAAAGGCATCTTTGAATCCCCAGTGCGTGGTCGCCTGCTTACCATCGAGAATACCCGCTTCCGCCAGCAGAAAATTACCAGTGCAGTTGCCGGCAATGGTCCAGCCTTTGTCATTGGCTTTGCGCAACAGATCACTCAGCTCCGGAGTTTTACCAAGCACATCATCCACCGGACCACCGATGGTCGGGATAACAATGGCGTCGACGTCATCGACCTGGTCGTAACTCATATGAGCCATCAGTTGTACGCCGTTGATACAACGTACCGGGCCACCATCCGGGCTGGCAATACGCACATTAAAAAGACGTTCCGGCTCCTGCCCCTGAATCCGGTTCCAGGTAACCCCGGCCAGACCAAACAGGTCCACAACCCCCGTCATTGCTGACGAAAGGGCTTTGTCATAACCCACGATAACAACGTTCAGCATATCAGCCACTGCTACTACCCCGCTCTGTGCGTTTTTATTCTCAGTACCCTGTCTGCCCGCAGGCAATCAGGGTGTCACATTCAGCTTTAGTTGTGGCTATATTGACAATTAACGAATGACAACTCAAGCCTGATACTTGTTAAAAATGCCAAACCGGAGAAAATCTGTGGCCCATCTGATGAATAATAAAGATCTCGAATTCCTGCTTTATCAGGTTTTCGATGCTGAACAACTGACCCGTCTGAGCCGCTATCAGGACCACGACCGCACCACCTTTGACGAATTGCTGAAGACCTGCGGGCGTATTGCAGCCGACTATTTTGAGCCGCACAACGCCAGGGCCGATGAGCATGAGCCGCAGTTTGATGGCCAGAGTGTGGCAACCATCCCCGAGGTGAAAGACGCCTGGCAGCATTTCGCCAACTCCGGTCTACTGTCAGCCCGCCACAGTTATGACGATGGCGGCATGCAATTGCCGGCACTGATCAACACCGCCGCCAATGCTTTTTTTATGTCAGCCAACCCGTCCACTGCCGGCTATCCATTTTTAACCAGCGCAGCGGCCAATGTGATTCATGCCTTCGGCAGTGAAGAGCAGAAAAATACCTTTGTACCGCCAATGTTCAGCGGCCGCTTCTCCGGCACCATGGCCCTGACCGAACCGGATGTAGGCTCCTCACTGGGCGATCTGACCACCAAAGCGATTCCTGCTGATGACGGCACCTATCGCATCAAAGGCCAGAAAATGTATATCTCCGGCGGAGATCAGGACATCACCGAAAATATCGTGCATCTGGTGCTGGCGCGGGTGGAAGGCGCCGCAAAAGGCGTTAAAGGTATTTCGCTCTTTATCGTGCCTAAGTTTCTCACCGCGGCAGACGGCACCCTGCAGGACCGCAACGATGTGCAGCTCGCAGGCCTGCTGCATAAAATGGGTTACCGCGGCACCACATCCACCGTGTTGAGCTTCGGCGAAAAAGACAGCTGTGTTGGCTACCTGATCGGCGAAGAAGGCAGCGGCCTGAAATACATGTTTAAAATGATGAACGAAGCCCGTATCGGCGTTGGTCTGGGTGCTGCCATGATTGGTTACCGCGGTTATCTGGAATCACTGGATTACGCCCGTAACCGTCCACAGGGGCGTTCTCCGGTAGAGCGGGACCCGCTCAGCAAGCCGCTGAATATTATTGAACACACCGACGTTAAACGTATGCTGCTGGCACAGAAATCCTACGTTGAAGGATCGCTGGCATTATGCCTGCTGGCCTCACGTTTAGTGGATGAGCAGGAAGCCGGTGACAATGCAGAACGCAGTGCAGACAGCGGTATTCTGCTCGACCTGCTCACCCCCGTAGTGAAATCCTTTCCATCCTGGTACGGACCGCGCGCCAACGACCTGGCCATTCAGGTTTTGGGCGGCGCAGGTTACACCCGCGAATATCCGGTAGAACAATGCTACCGCGACAACCGCCTAAATCCGATTCATGAAGGTACCCATGGCATTCAGTCACTGGATCTGCTGGGTCGCAAACTGTGGCAGCACAATGGCAAAGGTCTGAAATTATTAATGACCCGCATTCACGTCACCCTGGCATCGGCCAGCAAAAAAGAACAGCTCGGGACTCTGGTAAGCCTGTATCAGGGACATTTAAAAACCGTGCAGGAAACCACCCTGTTGCTTGGCGGCGCGCTGCAGAACGGCAAAGTCAGCGAAGCGCTGGCAAACTCTGCGGTGTATCTCGATATGATGGGTAAAACCGTAATTGGCTGGCTGTGGCTGGAAATGGCAGATAAAGCCATCGACGCCTTTGCAGACTCGTCGGTACTGGAAGATCAACATTTTATGCAGGGTAAACTGCAGGCTGCGCAATATTTTGTGCGCTGGGAAATGGCGGATATTCCGGCCCAGGCCAATATTCTGCAATCCTTTGATGCAACCTGTGCTGATATGCATAACGACTGGTTTTGAGGACACAGATTATGAGCGAAAACATTTCAGACAAAGTTTTAATCGAAGCCAGCGATCATATCCTGACCATTACCTTTAATCGTCCGGAAAAAATGAACGCCCTCGACCCCGAGAGTTTTTATTTGCTGGCTCAGGCACTGTATCGCCTGCACACAGAAGATGATCTCCGCGTTGGCATAATTCAGGCCAATGGTCCGCACTTTACCGCCGGACTGGAACTGGAGAAGTGGGCACCCATTTTTGCCAAAGGAACAGTCCCGGAATTACCACAAGGTCATATCGACCCCTACGGTATTAATGGCGAAAAATTAAGTAAGCCTCTGGTGATGGCGGTACAGGGCATCTGTTATACCTCCGGACTGGAATTATTGCTGAACACCGACATCCGCGTAGCAACCGCCGAAGCCCGTTTTGCCCAGCTGGAAGTTAAGCGCGGAATCTACCCCTGTGGTGGTGGTACGGTACGTTTGCCGGAAGAAATCGGCTGGGCCAGAGCACAACGTTATCTGTTAACCGGTGATGAATTCACCGGTCAACAGGCTCATGACTGGGGCATGATTACGGAGCTGTGTGCCGCAGAAGATGTACAGTCGCGGGCACGCGAACTGGCCATGAAGATTGCTGCCGCAGCACCACTGGGTGTGCGTTCTGCGCTTAAGTCCTCAAAAACCGCACGTCTGCTTGGTGATACCGAGGCACTGCAACATGTCTTCGACGATATGCCTGCGGTGATGAGCAGCGCAGATGCTATGGAAGGCGTACGCTCTTTCCTTGAGCGCCGGCCGGCTGAATTCAAAGGATGCTGAATTTAAAGAACGCCGAAGCGCGTTAAATACAGCCTTCCTGCTGCCGACTGAAACACACTCAGCACCTGAAACCCAACTCAACACCCAGCACACAAACTGAACATCCGTGTTCAGTTTGTGTGTTTTCTTTCTGCTTTTTGCTCCGGCCTTTCCCCTGCCTTTTGCTTTCGCCCCTCAATCCCCAAGAGGCATATTTGTCCTCAGACGCACAAAAAATTAACAATTCCGGCAAATACCCGGCTAATTCAATCAGGCATTCTATACTGATAAAAATATTCACTAACCACCCCGGAGAAGCAGATGCGGTCCCTGCCACTGCGCACCAAGCTGTTTGCCGTTACAGCCGCTATTGTATTGTTGATGACCATGACCCTGACCTATGTGAGCTATCATGGCATTACCGGAATGACCGGCCAGATTTCAGAACAGGTACAAAGCAACCTGCGCGACAGCGCACTTAAGAACCTCAGCAGCAGCGCCCATGCTTATGGCGCAGAAGTCGGAGGGCATATCAATTCCGCTTTCCGTATTCCGACGCTGGCGTCGGCGCTGATCGAAAGTAATCTGAACCAATCTCAGCAAATGAGCCGGGCCTCAGTCAGCCGGGCGATGGAAGCCATGTTGCGTTCAGCACCGTTTATCAGCGCCATCTACGCGGTCATGGAACCGAATGGCTATGATTACGACCGCAGCTACGTCGGCAGCCCGGCCGACCACACCGTCGCAGCGGATGGCTCAATTTATATTTATTGGGTTCGAAATGCCGACGGAAATCTGGTGTCTTACAAACAGGATTCCGCTGACGATAAATACGATACAACACCTGATGAATTTGGACAGAGAGCGTCTGAGTGGTATCTGTGCCCGAAAGACAGCGGTAAATCCTGCCTTATCGAGCCGTATAAATATGAGGTGACGGAAGGTCAGGAAGAACTGATGACCAGCCTTACCGTTCCGGTCATGGATGGCAATCGTGTCGTGGGTGTCACCGGCATTGATATTAACCTGCCCGTCTTTCAGCAACTGTCTGAAGAGCTGAGTGCCAAACTTTACCAGGGACAGGCACAGGTCACTCTGATCAGCAGCAAAGGGCTGGTTGTTGCTTCAAGCCGGAATAAAGCGCTGGATGGCCGTCCATTATCACAAGCCATGCCACAGGAAGCCGCAAAGATTAAAGCCCTGCAGGGCAAAGGCAGTGGCACCATAGCCACTGACGAAAAAATTATTGTGACTTACGATCTGCCGGTTTACGCCACCGGCACCAGCTGGACCATGATCATTGAATTGCCGACCAGCGTTGCTATGTCAGCATTGGATACTCTTATCGGAGTAATTGCTGACGGTCAGCATCAGGTCATCCGCAATCAATTAATTGCTGCATTCATCCTGGCAATTCTGTCCCTGGTAATGATCAGCGGACTGATCCGCTCGGTTTCCGGCCCGCTGGCAACAATTAATCGTCAGGTGAAGAATTTGTCCAGCAGTCACGGTGACCTGACCCAGACGATTGAATTAAATACCCACGCTGAACTGATTGAACTGAGCGGTGGCTTTAATCAGTTCCTGCAGAAATTACGCGACATGGTGAACACGCTTAAAGATGTCAGTACCAGTGTGCGCCAGCAGGCTACAGGTAATCAGGACATCAGCCGCACCACAAAACAAAATACCAGCCAGCAACAGCAGGAAATGGATAACGTGGTGACCGCCACTCAGGAAATGTCCGCCACCGCTCATGAAGTATCCTCGATTGCCAGCGACGCCGCAGAAAGAGCTAAGGATATTCACGGTACCATTAAAGATTCACAGAATATCCTTTCCCACGCAGCTGACTCGGTTCTTGAACTGACGGAAAGTATGTCGACCGCCAATGCCTCCATCAGTCGGGTTGCAGCACGATCCGACGATATTAATAAAATTCTGGAAGTCATCCGCAACGTTGCCGAACAAACCAATCTGCTGGCACTGAATGCAGCCATTGAAGCGGCCCGCGCCGGCGAACAGGGACGGGGCTTTGCTGTCGTAGCCGATGAAGTCCGGACTCTGGCCTCGAAAACCCACGCCTCGACTGAAGAAATTGATGCGCTGATTTCCAGCCTGCAGCAGGAAGTCGATACCACGGTTAATATTATTGAACAGGGCGGTCAGCGTGCCAGTGGCGCAATGGACTCTACCCAGAAAGCCAACAGTGCACTGCACGTCGTGGTTGAAGGCATCGGCGATATTGCCGACCATATTAATCAGGTCGCCACCGCAGCCGAAGAACAGAGTTCCACCAGCAATGAAATCACCCGCAACCTGACCGTTATCGGTGATGCCACCCAGAGCCTGGCGCAGCTGGCCAATGACGCCAGCCTGAGCAGCGAGCAGGTCGCAGCTCAGCTGGATAAACTGGATGCTCAGTTGGCCCTGCTAAAAAGCTGAAAAGCTAAAAAGCTGAAAACCTGACAAGATGAGAAGAGTCATGACAGACCCACTCTTTGGGTCTGTCAGATACGGTCCAAAACTAAACCCTGGTGGTCAGGCCGTATTTCTGCAGTCTGCTTATCACACTGGGCTGGCTAATGCCGTATTGCTGCCCTATGTGCTGGCGTTTAAGCGTGCGGCCATAGAAGAGAAACTGACAACGATTGCCTCTCTTCTGAATCTGCCGGAAAAAGATGGCGCTGCAGTGATTCTATGGATTACGGAATTACGCAGTAAATTGGCGATACCCGCCACGCTGGCCGAGCTGGGCATCGAAGAAAGTGCCCTGTCAGATATTGTTGCACTGGCGCTGCTCGATGCAGAGCACCAGACCAATCCGGTGAGTATGGATGCAGCGGGCTTTATGCAGATTTGTCAGAATGCCTTTGCCGGTACGATTAAAAGCGACCAATAATATCGCTGGATACATACCAAAAACGCCGTCTGAATCCGCTCAGACGGCAAACGGTGTCTGCGTTCCGGGAAAAGGACTGACCGGAGCAGATTCCGGTGAATCCGGATTTTCAGGTTCGCTGAATCCCCACTCGCGCAACAGATACTCTGTAATCGCCTGATCGACTTTCTGTTGAATACCGGGAACCCCCTGATTTCCAAAGATGCGGTTAAATTCAAAAACGTAAGAATGACGGTCCACCATCGCGATATCAAAGCCGCCATGGTTAATACCAAGTTCTGTAGCAAGTCTGGTTACCAGTGCACAGGCTTCCGGCGGCAAAATACCGGTTTCTGCGCTGCCACCACGGGCCAGGTTATTATAGAAACCCTGCTCTGCCTGCAAACGCCAATAGCCACCAACAATACAGTCTCCGGCCCAGATAATCCGCAGGTCCCGGTCAATCGGCAGGCACTCCTGCACATAGATCACCGGCGTCTTTTCAAGATATTTTCGCCAGTCCTGACGGTTTTCGATCAGAAAAACACCTTCTCCCATACTGCTTTTCGGAATCTTGGCAACAAACGGAAGAGGCATCGCATCCCAGGCCTGCTCCGCGGCATAGGGCGTATTGGCATCGATAATGGTCCAGGGCACATTGGCAGGCGCGACAGCGGTAAAACAGCGCGTCATTTCGACTTTGTCATGGCCAATATGATAGCTGGCCGCACTGGGGAAAATGCGCTTTTTAAGGCCATAGATCAGTGAATTAACCTGCCAGTATTGCGGAAAAAGAACCCCGTCAGCATCCATAATATGCTGAATATGGTTGTTCATCTGCTCCGCTTTCAGGTAGTGAGTATTACCAAAGCTGAGCGTGCGGCAGGCATCAAAAGAGATCAGTTTCACGTCAGGCACACAGCAAAAAAGTTGCTGCATTTTATTCATGGCCAGTGCAGACAAAAGCAAATCTTTTTGCTGGTGACGATAAGCAAAGGTCCTGATCCGGACTGCTGTCTGACCGCACTGCCGTCACTGTCCCATTCGCTGGAAAGGATTGTCTAATTTCCGCCGCTATTTATTACCCAAGCCATTTACTACACTAATGTAATAATCATTTATGTAATTTTCTGTACTAAAGTCCCTATGTCTTATTTCTCTGCAGTCGAAAGTCAGCTGGATGACTTTGCTGCCAAATACCCGGAATTTTCCCGCCGCGAAGCCGGGCTGATACGCCTGATTCGTGCCGTTGACCGGCAGATCACCGATCATGCCAACAACAATCTGCGTCAGTTCGGGCTGACCCTGACCGAATACAATGTTCTCACCATGCTGGATGCCAGAGGCAGCGGCATGAGCATTTCCGAGCTGGTAAAACGCACCGGTGAAAAGCCGTCCAACACCACCCGGCTGACAGATCTGCTGGTGAAAAAAAATCTCCTTGTACGGGAGGTAAGTGATAAAGACCGCCGCGTCTGGCTGGTTAAAATCAGCAAAGATGGTAAAGCTCTGATGAAAAAGATGCTGCCGGTGATTAATGAACAACTCAGCCAGCTGTTTCAGGGATTTGACGATGCCCAATATCAGGCTTTGTACAGCAACCTGCACTCCCTGCTGAACACTTCGGATCGCGACTCTCTCTGATGACCAGCCTACAGATTAAAAACTTCTTCACCGACCAGCAGTCGGGGATGCTGGCTTTTGTACGCGAAGCTATGAAAGGTCAGAGCAAAGCCTGGCTGTTTATCTTTAAAACTCTGCTGTCCATGTACATCACCCTGGCACTGGCAATGGCGCTGGAGCTGCCATCTCCAAGCATGGCACTGCTGACCATTCCGGTCGTGATGAATCAGCAATCCGGTGTGATCATGGCCAAGAGTTTTTTCCGGATTCTTGGCACACTGCTCGGAGCGACAGCCTCCATCACCATTGTCGCTCTGTTTCCGCAGCAGCCTTATCTGATGCTCACAGCCATCGCCTTATGGACAGGGATATGTGCCGCGGGCGCGCTGATGAACAAAGGCTTCCGCGCTTACACCTTCGTACTCAGCGGCTATACCGTGGCCATGATTGTGCTGCCGGTTGTGAACACCCCGGAGGCAATTTTCAGCGTTGCCGTACACCGCTTTTTTGAACTGGTGCTGGGGATGACCGTTACAACCATCGTATTCGATGGCTTGTTTCCGGTGCAGCTGCGCACTCAGGTAAAAAACCTGTCTGAAAGTAATCTCGCGTTTCTGATTGAGGAAGTTCGCCGGGGATTAACCATCCCTGCAAACAGCACCGAAACAGGCGACCGCACTGAAACGAACAAAAGTGATGACGGAACCCTGCAATTTCAGACAGCACAAAAAGCCACCTGCTTCGAGGATCTGTTGAACAACGCGGTGTTTGAGGGCCCCTGGCTGAGCAGTATCAGCCGTGCCTTAAAACGCAGTAATCACTATTTTATGCAGACTGTCACGCGACTGCAGTCGCTGCGCCGGCTGCAGAACCGCTTGCAGGACAAAGGACTGGCTGCCGCAGCTCAGCTGCAAAGTCTGTCGGCACCACTGGCAGAAAGACCGAATCAGGATGTCTCCGACACAGCCCTGCTGGTGCGCGATCTGCAACAGATTGCTGCCCGCTTACCACAACTGCACAACACGCTGAAATACAGCTTACCGCAGGATGAGCATCAGGCATTTGATACCGGCAGCGCCCTGCTGACTCAGTTATTAAAATCCCTGATCCGTTGCCTGCACACGCTGTCAGTGGCGCGTCCGGATGCCGAGAAAAAGAAATTTCCGCGTACCCGCTTCAGCCGCACGTTTGACCCTGTGATGGTCATGCTGACCATGACCCGCACCAGCCTGATCTGTTTTGCTTCAGGAATGTTATGGATCGCCAGCGGCTGGTCTTCCGGTGCTACCGGTATGTTTATTGTTGTCGCTCTGAATATGATGCTGGCGCCTCTGCCGAATCCACTGGCTGCGGTGAAAATGGCAGCTATCGGCCATAGCACAGCGCCATTTGTTGCACTTGGCTGTTTTGCCATTCTGCCACTGCTGACCACATTCCCGATGCTGGTGATCGGTACTCTGCCATTTTTCCTGGCGCTGATGTACATAGTCACCCGACCAAAACTGATGGGGTTTGGTATGCCACTGTTAATTGGCTTTATCGTAGCCCTTAATCTTGGTTACAGCGCCAGCGAGGATTATGAGCATTTCTTTAATGAAATGTTTGGTGCCATCGTTGGTGCCAACCTGGCCGCTGTTGGCTTTTTGCTGTTGCCAGGGGTTAACGGTACTCATCGTCAGTACAAACGCTTTATGAAATTTCTTGATCAGAGCGTGCATATGGCTGCTACCTCGCCGCTCAATGTACTGGCGGAACATCTGGAAAGCCGTAACCGTGATATCTGCGTGCAAATGGTATCGCAGCTGCCTGCGGGCAGTTACAGAGCAAAGCGCTTTATTCAGCGTTCATTGATGACACAGGAAACCTGCTACGTGCTGGTATCGCTGCGCGAGGATCTGCAGGACACAGGTATTTCTGAGCAACAGAAGCATCTGATCCGTGACGTCATTGATCTGATTAATGAACACTGGCATGACGGCCACATCAGCGAAACGGGTCACCATCGAATCAATGTTTGTATGGCACTGGCGATGCAAAGTCTGACGTCATCTGCAGACGAGCAGACATTGCGTGAGCACCTGTATCTGCTTGCCGATGTACTTGATGAACAACTCAGCCAACATTCATCTTCTGAGCATGCTGAGGAGGCAATCCTTGCCAGCTGAATTTTCGGTATCCGGCGTCTATTTACCCGGTGGGATACTTTTATTGCTGCTGTTACTGCCGGTCTTTGTACTGACCGACAGAGCACTGCTGCGCATTAATTTCTATCAGATGATGTTTCACCCATCGCTGATACGCATGTCCATTTTCGTCTGTATTTACAGCGTTTGTTACGTTCTTTTTGTGGGTTAATCATGAATAAGTCTTCTGCCATCCACACGACGATTGCCGTCGTAATTATTTTAGCTGCTGCATTATCCGCCCATGCCGCGTGGCTTAATTACACCACTTCAACCTGGACCCGCGATGGCCGTGTACGTGCAGATATCGTACGTGTTTCCGCCGACGTCTCCGGTCTGGTAACTGCGGTCAATGTAAAAGATAACCAGCGGGTCAAAGCAGGTGATGTGCTGTTTACCGTCGACCGTGACCGTTACCGTCAGGCCGTTGAACGTGCCGAAGCGGATCTGGCCTATGCCAAAGCCGACCTCGAAGCTGCACACGCTAACGCGGCAATGGCACAGGCGGATATCAACGCCAATTTAAGCCGCTATCAGATGGAAAAAGAACGCGCAGAACGCCGGGAACAGATGAACGATATGGTTTCGGCAGAAACGATTCACGACAGTCGCTCCGCAGCAATTACCGCCGAAGCAGAACTGCGCCAGTCTGAAGCCGAGAACAAACAGGCGACAGCCAATATCAGCAAAGCCGAAGCTGCTGTGCAGCAGGCAGAAACGACACTGGATATGGCGCGTCTGGATTATGAACGGGCAGAAGTCCGCGCCGCAGCAGATGGCACAGTGACGAACCTGGATGTGAAAGAAGGCGACTATATCAGTACCGGTGTGCCCGCCCTGGCGCTGCTGAAAGATAACAGCATGTGGGTGTACGGCTATTTTGAGGAAACCAAATTGCCATCGGTACACGTCGGTGATCGTGCCGAAGTGAAACTGATGGCCGGCGACCTGATTATTCCGGGAACCGTAGAGAGTATTGCCTCAGGTATTGCCGACACCGCCGCCGCGACAGCGAATAATATGCTGGCGGATATTACCCCAACCTTCAGCTGGATTCGTCTGGCACAGCGCATCCCGGTAAGGGTAAGAATAGATACATCCAAAGTACCGGCCGGTTTTAATCTGGTAGCCGGTATGAGCGCCAGCGTGACCGTCCGGCCGTTTAAAAGTACGGACGAATAACCAGGTCAGCTCAGTAATCTGAGCACATCCGGGGCACGGGCATTGGCCTGTGCCTGCACCGCAATCTGTATCTGATTGCGGATATCTTCATTACTCTGACGTGCTGCCGCCTGCGCCATATCCGTATCGCGCAAACGACTTAATGCAGCCGTATTATCACCGATATTACCGGACAGCCGCTCCATCGTGCTTTCAAAGCGGTTAGCAACCGCACCGGTATCAGCCATGGCCGAACTCAGGCGCTGCAGATCATCGTCAGTAGAATTAATCAGGGTTTCAACATCCGCTGACGATGCGACATTGCCATTAAAGCTGCCCAGCTCCAGAACCTGCATTGGGTCAATCGTAATGGTATCGCCGGCACTTTCGCCGACCTGAAACACCCTCGGCTCGTCTGCGGAAAAAATCGCTTTGCCGTTGAAGGTGGTATTTTCCAGTACGGAGCGGTTTTCATCATTCAGCGCATTGATCTCGGACTGAATGGCCTGACGGTCACTGTCCGATAAAATGCCGTTTCCGGCCTGCACTGCCAGTTCCCGGATACGGCTGACATTGGATGACAGGGATTCCAGCGCCCCGGAGGCGGTCTGAGCATAAGAAATCCCATCAGCGGCATTACGCAGCGCCATATGCTTTCCAGCCAGCTCTGCGTCCATACGCGATGAAATACTTAATCCCGCAGCATCATCGGCAGCGCTGTTGATACGCTGACCTGAGCTTATCTGCGCTGCAGCAGAAGATTTAGCAGAGTAAGCACCCGCTACCGCTGAACTCAGCGGATTCACCGTCATAGCCACTGTCGCGACCTCCCCTTCAGTGAGATTTTATCAGGGTACGCCTGCGTATTAACGGCGTCTGCGATTGGCTGCCATTTCTGATCAAAAAATCGCCAAAGATATATGACTGTCGTGCAGATGCTGACTTTCCTGAATTCTGGCTGCAGCCGCATGCGGGATAGCCAAATAACCATAACGAAAAAAGGAGCCACAGGGCTCCTTTTGTTTGCGTAATGACCTTGCGTCTTCGTACCGGCTTACGTGGCTGACTGCCAGTTTTGCTGATGAAGAAGGCGGGATCAGATCAGGTTGGCTTTTTGTATTTTTTACGCAGCTGTTTGCGCGCTTTTTCCTGCTTGATCTTACGCTTGTTGGACGTCCGCTCTACAGCCTCAGCGCGTTTCTTACTGGAATGACGCACGTCTTTTTGTTTTTCTGCAAAGGGGTTATCACCCTGGCGGAATTCCATACGGATCGGCGTACCACTGATTTCCAGCACCCGGCGATAGGTATTAGCCAGATACCGCTTGTAGTCTTCCGGCAGCTCGTTAGCCATATTACCGTGAATCACAATAACCGGCGGGTTTGATCCGCCCTGGTGCGCGTAACGCAGCTTAGGTCGACGGTTACGCACCACCGGCGGCTGATGGCTGGCAGTAGCATCTTCCAGAATGCGGGTCAGCATATTGGTCTGCCATTTTGCCATGGCCGACTCATAGGCGTTATCAACGGATTCGTACAGATGACCAACACCGGTGCCATGTAATGCCGAAATAAAATGCATATCGGCAAAGGTCAGAAAGTCAAAACGACGGTCAATTTCCGTTTTAACCCGGTCTTTGTCGTCCTGCGTCATGCCATCCCATTTGTTGATGGCAATCACCAGAGCACGACCGGAGTTCAGCACAAAGCTGAGCATGTGCAGATCCTGCTCGACGATACCGGTACGGGCATCGAGCACCAGAATACAGACGTTACAGTCCTGAATGGCCTGCAGCGTTTTAATAATGGAAAATTTCTCCGCCGCTTCAGAAATATTTTTGCGGCGGCGTACACCGGCCGTATCAATCAGTGTGTATTCCTGACCGTGACGCTCATAGGGAATATAAATGCTGTCCCGGGTGGTACCGGCTTCGTCATAGACCACCACACGATCTTCGCCGAGGAAGCGGTTCACCAGAGTCGATTTACCCACGTTCGGGCGGCCGACAACAGCGATCTTAATGCCTTTAACGTCAAGTTCTTCGTGGACCGGAGCATCTTCGCCCGCCAGTTCGCGGAAGTACTCGTCTTCATCTTCCGGCAGCTCTTCCATCACGTATTCGATCAGGGCGGAAATACCACGGTTATGAGCGGCGGCAATGGCTAACGGCTCGCCCATTCCCAGTTCAAAGAATTCACCAAGAACCAGATCCGGGTTTTTACCGTCGATTTTATTGGCAACCAGATAGGCGTCTTTACCGGAGCGGCGCAGATGCTCAGCGATCATACGGTCGCCATTGGTGATGCCAGCACCGACATCCACCATAAAGAAGACAATGTCAGCATCCTGAATCGCCTGGTAGCTCTGCGCGGCCATAGCGGAATCAATTCCCTCTTCTTCGCCACTGATACCACCGGTATCAACCACGATAAAAGGACGATCGCCGATCTTACCCTCGCCGTATTTGCGGTCACGGGTCAGGCCGGCGATTTCAGCCACCAATGCGTCACGGGTTTTCGTCAGGCGGTTAAAGAGCGTGGATTTACCCACATTCGGACGGCCGACCAACGCAATGACAGGAACCATATTCAGGAAACCTCAGTATTCGCCAGCGCTCAGGCTGACGTTTTCAATAATTTTTCTTGGGCAGATAAACAAAACGCCGCAGAAGGCGGCGTTTCGCACAACATCTTCACCAGTTTAGTCTGCTTCGATATCAAGCAACAGCAGCTCGCCCGCATTGGTAAAGATCAGAACACCTTCCGGTGTGGCGACCATTGGGCTGCGGATGCCCATATCGATACCGCGCAGCGCACGCCAGTTGGTACCTTCAGTCTGGTTCGGATAGCTGATGTGCAGTGGCTTAGGACGCAGCAGAACACGTCCGACCAGCTCGCCATCCACCTGACTCATAACATGCAGATAACCTTCACGGTCAGCCGCCAGCAGCCAGTTACCGTAAGCCGTTACCTGACCTGGCAGCTGGCCGCGCAGACCCTTCTGAGTCCACACTTTAGCACCGCTGTTCTGGTCGTAAGCCTGGATCGTACCATCATCGAGGGTCAGGTAAATATTACCCAGACCCAGCGCCGGGCTGGTATAGGTTGAACCCTCTTCTTCCCAACGGGTTTGTCCATTGGGAGTGATCGCGGCCAGTTTACCGTGGTAGCTCGCAGCGTAAATCACGCTGCCATCCAGTGCCGGGCTGCCATCGATATCCACCAGTCGTTCCAGTTCTGAACGGCCATCCGGAGTCGCCAGACGCACTTCCCAACGGGGAATACCCAGGGTCTTATCCAGCGCCAGTACTTTACCGGTAGCAAAACCGGCCACTACGAACTGATCCATAACCAGAGGCGTACCCGTGCCACGCACTGAGAGCACCGGCATGGCATTTTCATAAGACCAGGCCTGGCGACCATTGCTGCGCTCAAACGCCGCGACACGACCATCAACTGTCTGCACGAACACACGGCCACGATCAAAACCTGCCGGAGCAACGGCTTCGCTGCTCATGCGGCTGCGCCAGATTTCTTCGCCATCCTCTGCCTTCAGACAATGAAGATAGCCATCCAGCGTGGCCACAAACAATTGATCACGGTCGCCGCTCACCGCAGAGGATACTTTTGCATCCAGGGTAACCGACCAGATTTTATCGCCATCTTCGAGGCTCATGGCGGTCAGCGCACCGGATGGATCCGCAGCGTAGACCACGGAATTCATCACCAGTGGGTACAGGCGGGTATAAGCCTTTTGCGGGCCTTCGCCGAGCTTCTCACGCCACTTGATATCAATATCCGTCTGATCGTTATAATCAGGCAGTCCGCTCTCCCCGGTGTCAGCCGTTTCGTTTTCCGGCTGGCTGGCACAGGCGGCCAGCAAGACACTGAGAACAACAGGAAGCAGCAGACTGCGCATCAGGCGTCTCCGTCTGTGCTGGCTGCTGCAGCCAGGTTATCAATCTTACGCTGCAGGCCCTGAGTATTCAGGCCCAGGTTCTGTGCGGCAGTCTGAGCGCTGATGTAGGCTGCGCGGGCTTCTGCCAGCTGACCTTTCAGGTACAGAGCATCGCCTTTCGCTTCGTCAAACTGGGGCGCATAAGCGTCCGCAGGAACGGTGGCAACCAGAGCCAGCGCTTCATCGTATTTTTCCTGCTGAATCAGCACATTGGCCAGACGGGACTGCGCCGTGTATTTCACCGGACCTTCATCCGCTGCAGCGATCAGCGCTTTCAGTTCGGTTTCAGCGGCAGCGAAGTCACCTTCATCCGCAGCGAAACGCGCCAGAAACAGGGAACCGAATTGCGCGTAAGTGGTGCTGGCGTAATCTGTTTTTAATTGCTGAGCCAGTGCTTCCATTTCTTCTTTCACAGCATCTGTCTGCGCAGCAGCTGGCTGTGCTGCCTGCTGAATCAGCTGACTGAACACCTGAGAAGCTGCTTCACCAGTGGCCTGCTGTTTCTCTTTCCAGGTATTCCAGCCGAAAAAACCGCCGCCAGCGATCAGTACGGTGATCAGCAGGCTTTTGCCATTATCAGCCCACCACTTTTTCAGTGCTTCAGCCTGTTCTTCATCGGTACGGATATCAGTCATTCTTCCACGTCTCCGTGCGTGTGTTTTTATTTCACTGCCGGCAAACCACCGGCCTGTTTTTAATGGTTAAAAAATTTCTTTGGCAATCCAGTCGCCAACTTCAGCTGCCGGGACGGTTTCCTGACCTGCTTCACCACGCAGATCCTTAACCGTTACTGTACCAGCTGCGACTTCGTCTTCGCCCAGCAGAAGGGCAATGCGTGCACCACTTTTATCAGCCTTTTTCATCTGGCTCTTAAAGCTGCCACCGCCGCAGTGGGTCTGCACGCGCAGCCAGCTGTGATCATCACGTAACTGGTCAGCTAACAGAAGCGCGGCGCGGGCGCTGCTCTCACCCATCGGACAGATATAAACGTCCAGAGTATTGAGCACTTCTTCAGGAATCAGTTCCAGCGTTTCCAGCAACAGAATCAGACGCTCAACACCCATGGCAAAACCGACTGCCGGTGTTGGCTTACCGCCCAGTTGCTCAACCAGACCATCGTAACGGCCGCCAGCACACACGGTGCCCTGGGAACCGAGCTGGTCAGTTACCCATTCAAATACGGTTTTGCAGTAATAATCCAGGCCGCGCACCAGACGCTGGTTAATTTCGTATTTCACACCCGCGGCATCCAGAATGCTGCGCAGCAGATCGAAATGTTCGCGGCTTTCGTCATCGAGATAATCATGCAACTGTGGCGCATCCGCCAGCAGTGCCTGAGTAGCCGGATCTTTGCTGTCCAGCACACGCAGCGGATTACTGTCGAGGCGACGCTGGCTGTCTTCATCCAGCTGGTCTTTACGCTCGCCGAGGAATTCAACCAGTGCATCGCGGTACTTAGCACGCGCTTCGTTACTGCCCAGAGTATTCAGCTGCAGAGTTACGTGTTCACTCAGACCGAGCATTTTCCAAAGACGCGCAGTCATCAGAATAACTTCAGCATCGATATCGGCCGTGGCCATACCAAAAGTTTCTACACCGATCTGATAAAACTGGCGGTAACGACCTTTCTGCGGACGCTCGTGGCGGAACATCGGACCTGTGTACCACAGGCGCTGAGTCTGGTTATACAGCAAACCATGTTCTTCACAGGCACGTACACAGCTGGCAGTTCCTTCCGGACGCAGGGTCAGGCTGTCGCCGTTGCGGTCGTCGAAGGTGTACATTTCTTTTTCGACGATGTCGGTAACTTCACCGATGGAGCGTTTAAACAGCGCTGTCTGCTCCACAACCGGCATACGGATTTCATCGTAACCGTAGGAAGCCAGCAACTCTTTTACTGTGCCTTCCAGATACTGCCATACCGGGCTTTGTGCCGGCAGAATATCGTTCATGCCACGGATGGCCTGGATTTTCTTTGCCATTAGTCGTCTTTAATCCGTTTCTGTTTTCGCAGTTCAGTACTTATTCGGCGGTACTGGCGATCAGGTTTTCACGTTCTTTTTCAAGGTTGTCGGCGCGTTCACGAATCATTCGTTCAAGGTCGTCAACCAGAGTTTCGTTGGTCACTTTACCGGCCGGTTTACCATCGATGTAAACCAGGTTTGGCTGGCCGCCGGTGAGGCCCAGGTCCACTTCTTTGGCTTCTCCCGGACCATTTACCACACAACCAATCACAGCCACGCTCATATCCGTGCGGATATCTTCCACGCGCATTTCCAGCTCGTTCATGGTTTTGATCACATCAAAGTTCTGCCGTGAGCAGCTTGGACAGGCAATAAAGTTGATGCCGCGGGAACGCAGTTTCAGTGACTTGAGCATATCCCAGCCGACTTTCACTTCTTCTACCGGATCGGCCGCCAGAGACACACGGATGGTATCGCCGATGCCTTCCCACAGTAACAGCCCCAGACCGATGGATGATTTCACCGTACCACCGCGCAGGCCACCGGCTTCGGTGATACCCAGGTGCAATGGCTGTTCAATCTGTGAGGCGATCTGTTTGTAAGCAGCCACTGTCATAAAAATATCAGAGGCTTTCAGGCTTAATTTGAAATCGGGGAAATTCAGGCGATCAAGAATATCGATATGACGCATGGCCGATTCCACCAGAGCTTCCGATGTCGGCTCGCCATATTTTTTCTGCAGATCTTTTTCCAGTGAACCGGCATTGACGCCGATACGGATCGGAATATTTTTATCGCGGGCGGCGTCAACCACCGAACGAACGCGGTCTTCACGGCCAATATTACCCGGGTTAATGCGCAGGCAATCCACACCCAGCTCGGCGACACGCAGAGCAATGCGGTAATCAAAATGAATATCCGCCACCAGAGGTACATTGACCTGCTGACGGATCTTACCGAAGGCATCCGCGGCGTCCATCGTCGGCACAGAAACACGAACAATATCCGCACCTGCATCCTGTGCGCGCTGAATCTGCGCCACCGTGGCGGCAACATCACAGGTGTCAGTGTTTGTCATGGTCTGTATGGCAATCGGCGCATCGCCGCCCACCGGTACATCCCCCACCCAGATTTTACGGCTTTTGCGCCGTTTAATCGGATTTACAAACTGCGTACTCATTGAGTCACTCCGGACAAAGACTGGATATAGAGCTTATATTCCCGGGATTGCGGGAAGTTCTGTTTCAGGTCACTGGCATATCCGGCTGCACGACTGGCCTGACCATGGATATTGGCCAATTTAATGCCCAGCCACAGACTGTGAGACGTATGCTGTGTCTGATCCCGGGCAACCATCCGATCAAAGCGGTCGAAATATTTTTGCGATTCGTCAAATCTCTGAGCGTCGAACAACAGATTGGATACATTCATCAACGCTTCTGTATTGTACGGTGCTATACGCAGAGTCTGGCCGTAAGTCTGAATGGTTTCCTGCGTTTTACCCTGCAGATAATAATTCGTAGCGCGGTCATTACTGGCCGAGGCACGCCCTTCGTAATAAGGATTCTCAGCAACTTTGCGCAATTCATCTTCGGCATCATCGTAACGCTTCAGCTGAGTATAAAGACGACCCAGATGGTGTCGGGCGAGCACATAGGATGAATCTTCCCGCAGCGCCTTTTTGAAAAACTCTTCGGCCAGATCAAATTCACTTTCGGTTTGCCACAACAGGCCCATAGCATCGTTAGCCGGTGCGTAACTGTCATCGATGGATAATGCTTTTTGTAAACGCTTACGCGCCAGATCCGGACGGTTACGGTTCAGGTAACCCAGACCCAGCTGAGTGTAATTTTCGACTGCTTTTTCCGGCGACTTTTTCTTTGTCAGGCGGCTTTCCGTTACTGTCACACAGGATGCCAGGGTAAGGCTGACCAGTAAAACCAATACAGAGCTGATAAAACGTTTAATCACTATGCATTCCCTCTGGTTGATGTGTCGTCGACCTGTACGGCATCAATATAACGGGCACTGCGACGCGTACGGTCCTGTACTTTGCCTACCAGCTGTCCACAGGCGGCATCAATATCATCGCCACGTGTCGAACGGATAGTGGCAACATGATTCTGGCTGATCAGATAATCGCGGAACTTGTAAACCCGGTTATTGCTCGGGCGTTTGTAGCCGGAATTCGGGAATGGATTAAATGGAATCAGGTTAATTTTGCAGGGAACCTGCTTCAACAGCTCGGCCAGTTCAACCGCACACTCCATCGTGTCGTTCACACCATCAATCAAAGTGTATTCAATGGTCGCTTTACGTTTATCCGGCAGTTTGCCCAGATAACGGTTGGTGGCGGCAATCAATTCTTTCAGCGGGTATTTTTTGTTCAGCGGCACCAGCTGATTACGCAGCGCATCGTTTGGCGCATGCAGGGATACCGCAAGGGAAACGTCAATCACGTCACCCAGTTTATCCATCATTGGTACGACACCGGAGGTGCTCAATGTCACCCGGCGCTTGGATAAACCATAAGCGTTGTCTTCCATCATCAGCTGCATGGCGTCGACAACGTTATCAAAATTCAGTAATGGCTCGCCCATACCCATCATTACCACGTTGGTAATGCGGCGTTCGCGGCGTTCACCCGGCTCGTGGAAACTCATGGCCGCGACATACAGCTGACCAATAATCTCAGCGACGCTCAGATCACGGTTAAAGCCCTGTTTACCGGTGGAGCAGAAACTGCAGTCCAGGGAACAGCCAATCTGCGAGCTGACACACAGGGTGCCACGTTCGTTTTCCGGGATATAAACGGTTTCGACAGCACTGCCGCCGTCCATGCGCATCACCCATTTGCGCGTTCCGTCTTTGGAGAAATCTTCGTAAATCACTTCCGGAAGGCGTACTTCACACACCTTCGACAGTTTTTCCCGCAGAGGCTTGCTCATATTGGTCATTTTGTCGAAGTCGGATTCGCCGTACTGATGTATCCATTTCAGCATTTGCTGGGCACGGAACTTCTTCTCACCCAGATTGGCAAAGAAGGCTTCCATTTTGGTGGGCGACAGCCCCAGCAGATTAACTTTTTCGTTGCTTTCAGACATCAGCAGATACCAGACAGAGTTTGGCGTTAAGAGCAGTCAGAGGGCCACAGGCCCCCTGAGTTCCGCGCCGAATTAACGTGCGCAGATTTCTTCTGCAGAGAAGAAGTAAGCGATTTCGCGCTCAGCAGATGCTGCAGAGTCAGAACCGTGTACTGCGTTTGCATCGATGCTTTCTGCGAAGTCAGCACGGATAGTGCCGGCAGCCGCTTCTTTAGGGTTAGTTGCACCCATCAGTTCGCGGTTAGCAGCGATAGCGTTTTCGCCTTCCAGAACCTGTACAACAACAGGACCAGAAGTCATGAAGCCAACCAGATCTTTGAAGAAAGGACGCTCTTTGTGCTCAGCGTAGAAACCACCGGCTTTTTCGTCGTCCAGCTTGATCATTTTAGCGGCAACTACTTTCAGGCCAGCTTTTTCAAAGCGGGTCAGGATTTCACCGATTACGTTTTTGGCCACTGCATCCGGTTTGATGATGGACAAAGTGCGTTCAACAGCCATTTTTAGCTCCAGAATTAATCAATTTTAGGGGTTAGAGGATCAAAACCCGCGGATTATACGCACCTTTTGATGAAAGTTGTACGTGTCCCGGGGGTTCTGAAGGAAATTTTGGCACTGATTTTGTTAAGGTTTTTGCTCAGCGGGTACAACGGCCACTAAAAGGCCTCAGCAGGACCAGCGCTGACAGCGCCTGCTCAGCCTCTCAGCGCAGTTACCACGCGGCTTACCTCGGCAATTGCAGCATCGATATCGTCTTCACTGGTGAAGCGTCCGAGACTGAAACGGAGCCCCGCATGAGCCAGATCATCGCTGCGGCCAATGGCCTTCAGTACATAAGATGGCGCGACGGTGGCCGAGTTACAGGCGGAGCCCGACGAGACAGCGACCTTCGCCAGCGAAGCCAGCAGAATTTCACCATCGACACCGGCAAAACTCACGTTCAGATGATTGGCAGAGCCGTGCACCGCATGGCCGTTAAGATAAACGTCACCGATCGCTTCCAGCCCCTGCCAGAGTTTGTTGCGCAAAGCACGGATCCGCGCTTCGTCAGTGGCCTGTTCTTCCGCAACAATACGTGCTGCTTCACCCAGACCGACCAGCTGATGCGTCGCCAGCGTACCGGAACGCATACCACGCTCATGACCACCACCGTGAATCTGGGCGGCCAGTTTCACCTGTGGTTCACGGCGCACGAACAAAGCGCCAATGCCTTTAGGGCCATAGAACTTATGCGCCGACACAGACATCAGGTCAACATCCCAGGCTTTTACGTCCACCGGAATTTTGCCTACCGCCTGAGCGGCATCCACATGCAGCAGAGCCGGATGATCGTTCAGCAGCGCAGAGACTGCGGCAATGTCGGTGATGGTACCCAGCTCATTATTGACAGCCATCAGACTGACCAGACAGGTGTTATCACGCAATGCGTCTTTCACCTGTTGCGGGTCAATCAGACCATCCGCATCCGGTGTCAGCAGAGTTACTTCCACATTCTGGTGCTTTTCCAGCCATTTACACGGATCAAGCACCGCTTTGTGTTCGATCGCCGACGTAATAATGTGCAGCGGACCCTGTACCTGCTCAGCGTCACGCAGGTGCTCAACCACGCCTTTCAGAGCCAGGTTGTTGCTCTCAGTGGCACCAGAGGTCCAGACAATTTCGCGCGGATCAGCATTCAACAGATCAGCCAGCTGGCGACGGGCACTTTCCACCGCCTGCTCCGCCTGCCAGCCATAACGGTGGGAACGGGAAGCAGGATTACCGAAGTTGCCGTCCATCGTCAGACAGGCAGCCATAGCCTCAGCAACACGAGGGTCAACGGGAGTGGTCGCAGCGTAATCGAAATACAGGGCTTTCATGATGGTTCCGGGCTGATCTGAAACCGGGCATTGTCCGCGCCCGCGCCTTCAGGTCAAGTGGAGACGGCACCCATCCGGGTGCCGGAGGTATAAAGTCAGCGTTTCACGCCAGCCATCAGGCTGATTGCGCCTGACTCTCTTGTTCTGTTTCTTCAACCGCCTGAATGCGGTTACTGCCGGACTGACCCTGACGCTCGGCGATCAGGCGGATCTCTTCGCGCTCAATCAGACCAGATAAGGTAATGCCGGACAGGAAGTCGTGAATCTGATCGCTCAGATCCAGCCACAGATGATGCGTCAGGCATGGCTGACCATCCTGGCAATCGCCACGGCGGTTACAGCGGGTTGCATCCATGGATTCGTTTACTGCATCTACGATGTCGGCGACATTGATCTGTGCACTCTCGCGGCTCAGGCGGTAACCGCCGCCCGGACCACGGACACTGGCGACCAATCCATTACGGCGCAGCTTTGCAAACAACTGCTCCAGATAGGAAAGGGAGATTCCCTGACGACCGGAAATATCATTAAGACTGACCGGCCCCTGCTGAGCATGAATCGCCAGATCCAGCATGGCAGTCACAGCATAGCGTCCTTTAGTCGTTAATCGCATGAGTAATCCCCTGTATTAAGTAATGACTTATTATGCCCAAATCCGACAAATTCAGTCAACTTTAAAGCGCCCTGTCCTGTTCATTGTCAGTCTTGTCAGCCGCCTGTTCCTGCTGATCCGCCTGACGGATGGCTTCACGGGCCACTTCTTTCAGTTCTGCATAGGCATCATTAAGACTGACGAAGGTCTCTTCTTCAAGCTTGGGCAAGGCATCAGAGCAACTGGTGTTACCCATTTCTGCCAACGCTTTGCACATAGTATCAATCTTGCTGTCTACCGCGTTCATGTGATCCATCAGGTTATGAATGGATCGCGCAATCGGGTCCGGCATTTCGTCGGCAATACCGTAGGCGTCGAAGCCAATCTTTTCGGCGATACGGCGACGCTTTTCCAGCGTTTCATCGCCGGCTTTACGGATAATACGACCCGGAATTCCCACCACAGTTGCACTGTCCGGCACTTCTTTGGTGACGACCGCATTGGAGCCAATACGGGCATTCTCACCAACAATGATCGGACCGAGCACTTTGGCACCGGCACCCACAACCACGCCATTGCGCAGCGTCGGGTGACGCTTGCCTTTATTCCAGGTCGTACCCCCCAGCGTAACGCCATGATACAACGTGCAGTCGTCGCCGATCTCTGCTGTCTCACCGATCACCACACCCATGCCATGGTCAATAAAGAAGCGGCGGCCAATGGTTGCGCCGGGATGGATCTCAATACCCGTCATCCAGCGGCTGAAGGTCGACAATAAACGCGCCAGCCACTTCATTCCCTTGCGCCAAAGCCAGTTGGCGATACGGTAATGCAGAATAGCGTGCAAACCCGGATAGGTAGTCAACACCTCAAACGTATTGCGGGCTGCCGGGTCACGCTCAAAAACACTGGCGATATCTTCACGCAGTTGTTTGATACTCACTTACTTTCACCTTCTTGTGTTGTGCTGTTGCCAGCATCTGAGGCTGGTATATTGTTCTTGTCCCGGGCTTTTCCGCCATGCAGTTGCTTTTGCACTGTGGCCAGCATACCGCGCAGGATGTTTACTTCGGTTTTGTCCATCGCCGCACGCTGGTACAGGCGGCGCATGCGCGACATCAATTGTTTGGGAGTATCGGGGTCAAGAAAGCCGATATCAACCAGCGCAGATTCCATATGCTGAAACAGTCCTTCCAATTCCGCGTGCGTTGCCAGCGGATGATCCCAGGGCACCCCCCAGACACCGTCTTCTTCGTCAGCATCCGTCCCGGCAGGTTCCGCCAGTGCCAGACGCATTTCGTAACACAGCACCTGAATCGCCTGCGCCACATTAAGAGAAGAAAATGACTCCTCCGTGGGAATGTGCACGTGGGCCGTACACAGATGCAGCTCTTCATTGGTCAGGCCGCGGGACTCACGCCCGAACACCAATGCCACTTCATTACCGGCCGGAATCATCTCACGGGCTTTGGCTGCTGACTGCCGTGGTGTCATCAGCGGCCACGGAATATGCCGGCTGCGCGCCGACGTGCCGATGATCAAAGAGCAGTCCGCTACGGCTTCCTCTAATGTCGGTACGATCACAGCGTTGTGCAGGATATCCTCTGCGCGGGAGGAGCGCTGAATCGCCTCTTCATCGATAGCGGCAATCGGATCCACCAACACCAGCCGGCTGAGCCCCATGTTCTTCATTGCCCGGGCAGCCGCTCCGATGTTGCCGGAATGGGTGGTATTCACCATGACAATGCGTATCTGATCTAGCATAAAAAAGCGGAATCCTGCGACGTATCCGGCTAAGCGGATAAAGGAAAAATTGAAAGGGCGTGAAGTGTAACGTAAAACCGCCCTTGCTAACCAGTTCGGTGCTGATATAATCCCGCGCCCCAAAATGTTCTTTAAGAGACAGAAGCCCTATGCAACCCATGGTGAACCTGGCGTTGCGCGCTGCGCGTAATGCTGGCCAAGACCTGGTCCGCCGTCTGGACCGTTTCGATTCTGCCCAGAGCACGGATCAGGAAAAAGCAAAGTTTATTGCAGACTGCACCATTGGTCTGGAAAAGAGCATCATCTTCGAACTGAAGAAAGCCCTGCCTGAGCACAACTTTGCTGGTCGTGAAACCGGCCGCAACATTGAGAATAACGATCAGCCAACCTGGCAGATCTGCGTGATTGATGACATCGCCAACTTCCGCGTAGGCATTCCGTCTTTTGCCATCATTATCAGCTGCGTGGCCAACGGTAAAACTGAGCACGCCGTTGTTGTTAACCCAATCAATGGTGATGAGTTTACTGCTTCCCGTGGTCGTGGCTCTCAGCTGAACAACCGTCGTATTCGTTGCAGTAACATCAATGCCCTGAGCGATGCCATTGTTGGTTATACCCAGCCAATGGGTACTAACGATTCAGCACTCGACCAGCGCCAGCGTACTCAACGCCTGATGACCCGCGCTTACGATCTGCGCAACATCGGCTCTAACGCGCTGTCCATCTGCTACGTAGCTGCCGACCGTTTTCAGGCTGCCATGCTCAGCGATGTCGACGAGTATGCGCTCAGCGCTGCCGGTCTGGTCGCCTCTGAAGCCGGCTGTCTGATGTCCGAAGTGTCTGGCCAGCCAATGCTGAAAGCACCAGCCAACCTGGTTGTCAGCAATCCTCGTCTGCTGAAGGCTCTTCTCGCCCGCGACTAACCTGTCAGCCAGTGGCAACTTCCTGCGGAATTTCTACAGTCAATGTATAGGTTCTGCAGGAGTGACCCCATGACCTTCTGGCAACATATCACCGAAATACTGCAATGGCTGGGCGAAGCCCAGTGCGACGACCCGTATCGTGTCACCCGGATCAACCGCGCCTGTCCGTTGCGCAACATTGCAGCTCAGGTAAAGCCCACACCACAGGAACAACAGACCTGACGACCGCGGGCCCGGTTAAAAACTGCGCCTCTGAGCTGACGGTCAGGCACAAAAAAAGCGGCTGAAAGCCGCTTTTTTCTGTTTTCCGCTGTCCGTATTCAGCGAACCGCTGATACGTCTTCCGCCTGAGGGCCTTTCTGCCCACGAACAACGGTAAACTTAACCCGCTGACCTTCCGTCAGTGATCTGTGACCCTGACCACGAATCGAGCGGAAGTGGACAAACACATCCTCACCTTCGTCCCAGGTAATAAAACCAAAACCTTTTTTGACGTTAAACCATTTAACAACGCCGCGCTCACGGCCGTCTTCCACATCCTGCTCAACCACAGTACCGCTGTTACGGAAACGGCGACGACGGGATGGCGACAGCTGCACAGACACAATACTGATGACGAAACCAAACACGGCCACCAGGAACAGAAACATCTTCATGCCTTCGATCGCCATCACGCTGCCTTCAACCTGCAGGCCGGTGACCACTTTCGGTAAAACTACAGCAACCAAACCTGCCAATACCACCGCACTGACCAGTGCTATTAAAATTCTTCTCAACATAATTTTGCCCATGCCTTCTCTCATATCGCTGTTATTATCACATCTGAATCGGAATACTGGCTGTAAAAGCCGTGTAACGAGTGGGCTATGAAAGCCCAATTCATTAAAAAAATCAACACGATAGCAAAGGGGTATAAAGCATCCTATGAGCCATTCAGAGCAAGGGCATAAAAGCCTGCAGACCACGGATGACGCGGCTCAGCGCCGGATTGACGAACTCGAAGTGAAGCTGGCCTTCATGGAGGAAACCGTGGACACGCTAAACAGCCAGATGGCGGAGCTGTCGCAACAATTTGATCTTGCCCGTCAGGCAATGCGCATGATGAATAAAAAACTGGAGCAGCTGCAGGCCGATGATGGCCAGGTAAAAGACAGCAGCCAGGAAGCACCGCCCCCTCATTACTGATGAGAGATAGTCCAGGCGCAGGCAGAAAGTGACTGCGCTGAAACCCCTCTTCCATCCAGCTCTCTTTCCTGCCCTCTTTATAGCACCCACGGATAGCAACCACAGATCCGGCGGAGAACACAGACCTCAAAGAAAGATGCTGATTCAGACTGACCGACAACAACTGTGCATCCTGTACCTGCATACCGAACCAGGATTGTCTGCCTGCAATGTTCGCCAGTCCATATCCACATAGTGACATCCAGTTGCTGTGTAGCTAAGAACAGCAGCTAAGGACAGAGGAAAGCCCTCAACGCTGTAACAACACCGCAAAAACAAGCGCAACAGCCCGTATTGGAGTCCACTTTGTTTTTTCCTGCCAGACTGTGTCCGGCACAACGGCTGAATACCGATCATGTCATTGCATGACCCCTTCCCTCACTCTCCCCCTCACGATCACCATCAGCAAAACAACAAGAAAAAACCAGCCATCACGACAAGTGTCGTGGTGTGTCAGAATAACGATGACTTCCACACAAACCTCTCGACACAGACCTCTCCATACAAACCTCTCCACACAAACCTGTGAATAACGCGAGGCAATCCAAGCAAGCGTACAAACGGTTTATAAACAACACAAAAGGGCAACGAAGCTTAAAGTCTGCTTTTTATTTCTGTAATGGGCTGCAGGATTAAATATCGCGCTCCTGCAATTTAAAAATCCACGGCCCTGGTTCACAGAGTCAGATTATTCACCGTTTAAACAAGGCGCTGCACGGGTTAAACTTTCACAGCCCATAAGACAGCAGCATCCGGACTGTCTGTAGCGAATAAAGAGCCATAAGATGAAAATAATCCGAAAATTGCGCAGCGTTCTGTTCCGCGTACAGCAAAAGCTGCTGTACAGCATGATTAAAACCCAGATTATTGGTCCGGATACCAAAGACTTTAATATTGATCCGGATAAACCGGTGATTTACGCCATGCTGTACCCATCCCACGCGGAACAGCTGGTTATTGACCGCGAAGCCAGCCTGAAAGGCTGGGCCAGCCCACAGGATGACCGCGCTGAGCGCCGCCTGCCGGGCAAACCCTGGTTCAGCATTTACCATCGCGCTGCCTTTTTCCGCAAACAGGGAACGCCCATGGTGGCATCCCAACTGGTCCGCCAGACGCAATGGCTACTGGAAGATGACGAGCGTGACATCCAGATCGTACCAGTACGTGTCTTCTGGGGCCGGGCACCACAAAAGGAAGGCTCATTTCTGCGTATCTGGTTACAGAATACCGGTGCCATCGGTGGCCGCCTGGCCAAACTGATGGCCATTGTGCTCAATGGCCGTAATACCTTTGTTCATTTCAGCCGTCCGATTTCATTGCGCGAGATGGCAGAGTCCGGCCAGAACGCAGAGAAACTGGCCCGCAAAGTAGCGCGGGTACTGCGCGTTCATAACCGTCAGGTATCTGCAGCGGTACTCGGACCTGACCTTTCTCACCGCCGCACCCTGGTACATCAGATTCCTAACCGCCCATTGGTGGTCAAAGCGATTGAAGAAGAAGCGCAAAGCAAAGGTATTTCCAAACTCAAAGCCCAGCAAAAAGCACTTAAGTACGCGGACGAAATCGCCTCCAATATTTCCTATACCAATGTGCGCTTTCTCGACCTGGTACTGACCTGGGTGTGGAATAAGATTTACAACGGTATTGCGTTACACAATATTGAAAACCTGAAAGACGTCATTAAAGACAACGAAATCATTTATGTGCCCTGCCACCGCAGTCACATCGACTATCTGCTGCTGTCGTACGTGCTCTATCACCAGGGCCTGCAGCTGCCACAGATCGCTGCGGGCATTAACCTGAATATGCCGGTGGTGGGTTCCATTCTGCGCCGCGGCGGTGCTTTCTTTATGCGCCGTACCTTCCGCGACAATAAACTCTACGCCGCTGTATTCGACGAATACCTGCACTCGGTCTTTGCTGGCGGTTACGCCACGGAATATTTCGTTGAAGGCGGCCGCTCCCGCACCGGCCGCACCCTGAGTCCGAAAGCCGGCATGCTGGCCATGACACTGCGCAGCTATTTGCGCGATTCACGCAAACCGATCCTGTTTATGCCGGTTTATACCGGCTATGAAAAAGTATTCGAAGCCAACAGCTATCTGGGCGAATTACGCGGTCAGAAAAAGAAAAAAGAAAGCCTGCTCGGCGTGCTGGGCACTCTGCGCTCTCTGAAACGCTCATTTGGCAAAGTGAACGTGACCTTTGGCGATCCGGTCTACCTGACAGAATTTCTGGATCAGCAACAGCCTGGCTGGAAAGAGCAGGATTACAGCGACTCTGACTATCGCCCGCAATGGGCGCCGGATGTGGTCGGCCAGCTGGCCAATCAGGTCGTTACCGGTATTAATAATGCCACGTCCGTCAATCCGGTTAACCTGATCGCTCTGAGCATCCTGTCTGCGCCGCGTCAGGCCATGGAAGAAGAGCAGCTGATCAGCCAGATGGAAAGTTACCATCACCTGCTCGCCAGCAACCCATACAGCCACCTTACCAGCCTGCCGGAAGGCGATGGCCAGAGCTGGCTCGAGTATGGTGAGAAGCTGGACGCCGTCAGCCGCAGCCAGCATCCACTGGGCGACCTGATTCAGACTAATGAACGTCAGGCGGTAACCCTGACTTACTACCGCAACAACGTGCTGCACCTGATTGCACTGCCGTCTTTATTAGCCTGTTTGTTCACCAACAATCAGCGCGCCGGTCTGACCCAGACCCAGGACATCGTCACGTTGCTGTATCCATATTTAAAAGCCGAGCTGTTCCTGCGCTGGGACGAAGCAGAGCTGGCAGAAGAAGTGAAGCAATGGCTGACTGTGCTTGTCGAGCATGGATATCTCCTGCATAACAGCCGCGGTTATTACGCACCGCCTGCAAGCAGCTACGAATTTGCCATGCTGCAGGGATTGGCCGGCAATATGATGCAAACGCTGGAGCGCTATTTCCTGACACTGAGCATTCTCAGTCAGAAAGGCAGCGGCGAACTCGACGCCACCTCCCTGGAGGAACAGAGCACCCTGCTGGCGCAACGTATCTCTTTGCTTTACGGCATTAACGCACCGGAGTTTTTTGACAAGAACCTGTTCCGCACGCTGATCCGCCAGCTCATCAGCGAACAGCGTCTGGCAAAAGCCACTGACGATAAACTGGTGTTTGACGATGGCTTGCAGCCGCTGATCGCCAGTCTGGAAGAAATTCTCGATGGTGCATTGCGCGAGAGTATCCTGCGCAGTCTGGGAGCGGACTCTGACGATAAAGAACCGGACACGGAAGACACCGCCAATGATGGTGCCGAGGCAGACGAAACCGAAGCAACGCCGGATCAGAAACCTGATGCAGAAGAAGCAGACGAGAAAAAACAGGACTGACTCAACACAACAGCCGGATAAATTATCCGGCTGTTGTGCCAGCAGGTGGCAGATCGTTATGCCTCTGGCGGCGCGACCTTTGCTTTAACATACACATCAAAGCGATTGGATTTACCGGTAATCGCATAACTCGGCGCACGTCCGGCCAAAGGTTCCGCCTTTCTGGCTCTTTTGACCACCACCCGGCAGCGTGCTGCCCGCCAGGCTGGTTCCAGCAGATGACCGGCATCCGTATCCTGGCCGACAATATCGCGGAACGCCTGCATATCTTTTTTTACTTTCGCAGTTTGCTTCGGATCGTGATCAAACATCGGATCGAGATAAACGATATCCGCCATAAAACCCTGATCACTTTCGTCGCTGATTAATGTCTGGCTTTGGCCATATTTCAAATGGATACGGGCAATAATTTCACTGATATCAATATCATTAATTGCCCGTTGCAATCCATCCGCCAGCAATGCGGCGACAACCGGCTGACGTTCAATGGCTGTCACTTCGCAGCCCAGCGTTGCCAGTACAAACGAGTCACGGCCAAGACCTGCTGTTGCATCGATGACTGAAGGCTTATAGCTCGAGGAAACGCCTATCGCTTTGGCAATATCCTGCCCCATTCCACCGCCGAAGCGGCGGCGGTGAGCCACAGCCCCCTCGGAAAAATTCACCTGCACCTGTACTTTAGGGTCATCGCCGCTGCGCAGACTCAGCCCGGTAAAATCCAGACACAAATGAAAGCCACCCGCTGGCAGTCTGGTGCCCTGTGCCAGAGTCAGCCCATACATATCACACCAGCGCTTTGCCTCCGCCAGTAAGGCGCGGTCAAGACAGATAAGTGAGTACAAGGGCGACCTCAGACAAAAAAGACCATCAGCAGCGCGCCAAGAACCAGCCGGTAAACAACGAACGGCATCATGCCGATCCGGTTGATAAACGCGAGGAAATAATAGATACACAACCAGGCGCTGACCGCGGACACCGCTATACCAATAGCAATAGCAGTCCAGTCAACCGGCAGAACAGAATCCATCAGATCCAGTGTTTTTAATCCGCCTGCGGCCAGTATTAATGGAATTGATAATAAGAAAGAAAAACGCGCGGCATCGACCCGCTGCAGACCAATAAATAATGCTGCGGTCATGGTAATACCTGAGCGGGAGGTTCCGGGAATCAAGGCAATTGCCTGAGCAACACCAATAACCAGCGCCATCATCAGCGTCATTTTACCCAGCGTAATACCCTTGCCTTTAACGCGGTCAGCAATACCCAATAAAATACCAAAACCGATTGTCGCCCACGCAATAACAGCCACGGAACGCAGGTTTGCTTCAATCCAGTCATCCAGCAACAGACCAGCCAATCCGGCCGGAATGGTCGCCAGAGCAATAAACCAGGCCAGACGTCCATCTGCATTGGGAGTGCGGCTGAAGCCTGTCGTTAACCAGCCGCCAATAATGCGCAGGATATCCTGACGGAAATACACAACAACCGCGAGCAACGTCCCGATATGGACTGCAACATCAAATGCCAGGCCCTGATCCTGCCAACCCAGTACCGCCGACGGCAGAATAAGATGCGCTGAGCTGGAAATAGGCAGGAATTCGGTCAGCCCCTGCACCAGAGCTAAAACAATAATCTGAAATAAATCCACGGAGGTTCCGCTCCCTTAATTGCGTTTCAGCAGACTTGGCTGCTCATCAAGTTTCTTCCATGCCACGGAATCGCGCAGATAGACAGGCTGGTGCTGTTCTGGTTCAGCAAAAAGACCCTGATCTTTTGCTACCAGAGCAAGTTTAAGAATGTCACAGGCATCCGGATGACGATCTGCCCATTGTTGGGATAAATGTTTAAACGGCTCCAAAGCCAGACCATCACCCGCCAGTTCACCATCGAAAGCGGCGATATTCTGCAGGCATAACTCAGGAGCACCTACTTTTTCTTCGGAAACAGGGCGGCAAACAGCACCATCACGCTGATAAATACCCCAGAACACCTCACCCATGTGGGCATCCATCACCACCAGTATTTTTTCTGCCTGGGAACGTTCAAACACTGACTGCGCCACTGCCTGTAAAGACGAAATACCGGCAACCGGAACATCCAGCGCCATCGCCAGCCCCTGCATTACCGCTGCGGCGATACGAATGCCCGTAAAAGAGCCTGGCCCGCGACCATAGGCAATGGCAGAAATGCTTTCTCTCTCCATTCCGGACTGAGCGATAACTTCGTCAACCATCGGCAATAAACGCTGAGCATGACGGCGAGGCTGAAGCTCTGTGATATTCCACTGCTGATCCCCATCACCCAGAGCGACAGAACAAAGTAATGAAGACGCATCGAGCGCTAATATTAACGACATAACAACACCTGTAACTGAAGCGGCAAGTGTACCACAGCCCATAGCAGCGCTGCCTGAGAGCTTTCAGACAGACATAAAAAAACCCGGCAATGCCGGGTCTTTTCTCAGGCTGAAGCTTATGCTTTAGCCTTTGGTGGACGACCGCGTTTTTTAGGCGCAGCTGCAGTAGTTGCCGCTTTCGCAGGACGACCACGCTTCTTAGGCGCAGCTGCAGTTGCAGTTTTAGCCTTGGCAGGACGACCGCGTTTCTTAGGTGCCGCCGCCGGAGCTGCAGTGGCAGCTGCCTTAGCAGGACGACCGCGCTTCTTAGGTGCTGCTGCAGTTGCAGTTTTTGCCTTAGCCGGACGGCCGCGCTTCTTAGGAGCTGCTTTGGTTGCCGCTTTTTCTACAGAAGCCGCTTTTGCTTTCAGCTTTTTAGCTTCTGCTTTTGCTTTAGTGGTTTCTTTCTTGGCACGCGCTTTTACTTTAGCAGCATCAGCTTTAGTGCGGGCTTTCTTCCACTTGGCTTCAAATGCAGCAACGGCTTTAGCCAGATCTGCTTCAGCTTTAGACGCCAGAGAAGCGGCGAAAGATTCAACGCTTTCAGTTGCCTTAGCTACTGCTTCTTCAGCTTTAGCTTCGATCTGAGCGCTCTTAACAGCTACCAGCGCTGCACGGGAAGCCGCTTTCAGGGTCTGCAGTTTTTCTTTTTCTGCTTTAACTTTAGCGTTTGCAGTGGTCAGTGCACGTTTGCCGGCAGCAGTAGCTTTAGCAGCAACTTTTGCTTTAGCCGCTTCGGCTTTCTTGGCAGCAGCATCAACTTTAGTCTGTTGAGCGGCAACAGCGGCAGCAGCTTTATCAGCAGCTTTCTGTGCTTTATCAACAACTGCAGGTACGGTAGCAGCTACAGCAGCTTTTGCTTTAGCTGCTGGACGACCGCGCTTGGCAGGAGCTTTTTTTGGTCTGGCCATAAGTGAATTCCTCTGGAGATTTCCTGATCAGGTAATTAAACGCTAGCACAATTATTATCGCGCATTAGCTAACGGAAGCAATAATAGTATTTTTATAATAAAAAACCAAAATTTTTAATCATTTAAAGATAACAATCTGATATTTTTCTGATGCGCGTGCCAATTCCGCATGTAAAAAAACAAGTATTCCGTCTTTGGCGATATTTAATAGTGATGCTTTTTTCATTTAGCGACAAAAAACCGCATGCGTATTATCCGCAATAATATGCCAGCAGCTATTTATTTAATTCGCCCTGAAAAGATTAAAAAAGAGCGTCAGCACAGCCCAACTATACCAGCTAACCTATTGAATCTTATGAAAATATCCCGAATGTGCCATAAATCATGGAGAAACATAAGCTGTTAAGTGCATTCCCTTCCGGGCCAAAGAAAATGCTTTTTTGCACTAACAATTCCCCACCTCCGCTACCCAATCCCGGACTGCAGACATAAAAAAGGGGCCTTACGGCCCCTTTTCGCTCTGCGAAGCATTACTTCTGCAGCGCTTCCATCACTTTTGCAGTGATATCCTGCAGAGAGCCCACCCCTGGGATGTGGCTGTATTTTGGTGCAGATTCACCCTGACCGGCTTCCAGCGTTTTATAAAAGCTGACCAGTGGCGCAGTCTGTTCATGGTAAATAGCCAGGCGTTTACGGATAGTATCTTCCTGATCGTCGTCACGCTGAACCAGATCTTCACCGGTTTCATCATCTTTACCCGCTGTTTTTGGCGGATTGTATACCACGTGGTATACACGGCCAGAACCCGGGTGCACACGACGGCCACTGAGACGCTGAACGATTTCTTCATCATCAACGTCGATTTCAATCACATGATCGATATCTACGCCCGCTTCGATCATGGCTTCCGCCTGAGGAATTGTGCGTGGGAAACCGTCAAACAGGAAGCCGTTTACGCAGTCATCCTGCTGAATACGCTCCTTAACCAGGCCAATAATGATTTCATCGGATACCAGTCCACCGGTTTCCATGATTTCTTTTACTTTCAGGCCCAATTCGCTGCCGGCTTTAACCGCTGCACGCAGCATGTCACCGGTAGAGATTTGCGGAATGGAAAATTTATCGCAAATGAACTGTGCCTGAGTACCTTTACCAGCACCCGGCGCGCCCAACAGAATTACGCGCATGCGCATACTCCTCGTGGTTATTATAGGAAACTTGCCGGAGGGTTAAATTGTACAAACTTTAACCAATCCGTGAAAAAATAGGCCTAACCTTACTCTGACGGCAGGCTCAGCTCAAGTCATTGTGGAGAAAAACGAGCCGGGCGAACGCCCGACTTTGGTATAGCGACTATAGTAGAAGCGGTTCCGGCCCAGCAATGACGCGGCTTAGCCGGTATTTCGCATACCGGCAGCAATACCTGCCATAGTCACTTTGAGTGCCCGTTCAACTTCCTCGCTGATGACATCCTGATCCTGTCGCTCCCGATACAGCAGCTCGGCCTGCAGGTAGTGCAGAGGATCGGTATAAGGATCACGGACGCTCAGGGACTGCTGCAGTGCAATATTATTTTCCAGCAGTTCCTGTTGCTCCTTAAGCTTCAGCACCAGCTCGCGCATGGTATTCAGGCGGGTTCGTAATTGACTGCCTAATGGCTGCAACTCATTCTCGACCAGTCTGCCTTCATAATATTGCGCGATACCGCTGTCCGATTTGGACAGAACCATCTCCAGCATATCGATATAGGTACGAAAGAAAGGCCACTGGCGATACATATCCTGCAGGGCTTCCAGTTTGCCTGCATCAATGGCTTTGGCCAGCGCCTCATCGGACCCTAACCACGCCGGTAGCATCAGCCGCATTTGTGTCCAGGCAAAAATCCACGGAATTGCGCGCAGTGTTTCAATTCCGCCTCCGCTGCGGCGTCTGGCCGGACGACTGCCAAGCGCCAGCTTACCCAATTCCTGTTCCGGCGTTGCTGCACGGAAATAACGCACAAAATCTTCAGTATCCCGCACCATAGCACGATAGGATTTCACACCATCCCCGGCCAGCTGCTCCATCAGTTCACGCCATTCAGGACGGGCGCTGTCCGGTGGTAATAAATTCGCTTCCAGTACGGAGGAAATATAAATTTTCAGGTTACGTTTGGCGACTTCCGGTAATCCGAATTTAAAGCGGATCATTTCGCCCTGCTCTGTTACCCGCAGCCCACCAGCCACAGACCCGGGTGGCTGTGACAGAATCGCGCGATGCGCCGGGCCACCACCGCGGCCAACACTGCCGCCACGACCATGAAATAAACGCAGTTTAATGCCTTTATCCCGGGCAACCTGAGACAGCGCTTCCTGCGCGCGATACTGTGCCCAGACAGCAGCTAACTGGCCCGCGTCTTTGGATGAATCGGAATAGCCAATCATGACCTGCTGATGACCAAGACTGTATTCCCGGTACCAATCCACCGACCAGAGTTTTTCCATGCGCGGTGCAGACTGCTCAAGATCTCCGAGTGTTTCAAACAAGGGCACGACCGGCATGTGATCACGGACACCACAGGCCTGTAATAAAAGTACGACTGACAATACATCGGACGGCTCACTGGCCATGGAAATAATGTAACAGGAGACACCGTCACCGGCCCGGGTCGCCAGCACCTGCATGGTATCCAGAACTTCTTTTACCGCATCCGAAGGTTGCCAGCGATTGGGAATTAACGGGCGTTTCGACTGCAGTTCGGCCAACAGAAATTCCTGTTTCTTTTCTTCACTCCAGCTGTGGTAATCCCCCATGCCGTAGTAATCGCAGATTTCCGCCAATACGTCGGCATGGCGGGTTGATTCCTGACGCACATCGAGACGTACCAGAGTCAGACCAAAACAGGCAACACGACGAATGGTATCCAGCAATCCGGCATCGGCAATTTCATCCAGCCCCTGAGATTTCAGACTTTCGTAACACAACAGCAGTGGCTGCAGCAGTTCGTCTTCTTCCTGCAGGGGTTCTGCGTCCGACTCCTGACCTTTGGCTTTTGCTGCTGCCCAGACTTTGGTTTGCAGCAGGCGTTCACGCAAGGCATGCAGACAATCGCGATAAGGTTCGTGCGACACTTCGCCAGTGAATTTTTTCAGTTCAGCAGATGCTTCTGACATCGACAACTGCATGCCAAGATTTTCGATATCCCGCAGAAAAAGATCAGCAGCCATCCAGCGTGCCAGATACAGCACCTCGCGGGTCACATCCGAGGTCACATTGGGATTTCCATCGCGGTCGCCGCCCATCCAGGAAGAAAAGCGCACCGGTGCTGCGGTTAATGGCAGCGGTGTTGCCCCGCGTGCACGCAGGTCCAGATCAAGGTTACGCAATAATCCGGGCACTGCCTGCCACAAAGAATTTTCAATAACGGCAAAACCCCATTTCGCCTCGTCCACGGCAGTCGGTCTCACCTGTCGGATTTCATCGGTATGCCAGATTTCTTCAATAACGGTCTCGATGCGTTTATCGATGGTTTTTAAGTCCGGATGGTCCTCACGCAGATCGTCGCGCTTCTGTAACAGGCGGGAAATCAGATCGTATTTCTGTATCAGGGTACGGCGGGTAATTTCGGTCGGATGTGCGGTCAGCACCAATTCGATATTGGCAGCGGCAATCTGTGAACTCAGATCGATACCATTAATGCCCTTTTGCTGTAAGCGATCAAGCAGGCCGGTAAACATCTGCTCAACTTCGTCATCAGTGACATTTTCCCGCCGCCAGCTGATGCCGTGTTGTTGCTCGGCAATATTGGCCAGATTGAGAAACTGATTAAAACCACGCACCACGGGTAACAAAGCATCTTCCGGCATGGTTTTCAGTAATGCCAGCAGACGGTCACGCTCTGCGGTATCACCTTGCCGGGCTTTTTTCGCCTGTTTACGTATGTCTTCAATGCGTGTCAGCATGTCCGCGCCATACTGACCTTCGATGGTTTGTCCGAGAAGCTTTCCTAACAGCCTGACTTTATCGCGCAGCAGCGGATCGAGTTCAAAGGCTTTTCCCTGGCTTTTACTCATAACAACTCCGGGCAGATAGTATCTGTGACGGGTAGCGGCAAAGCGCTGGCAATTTGCCGTTATCTCAGTCCAGTCTGCTGGATTTCAACGAAGATGCAAGATCAAAATCCCCTGAGCTGCCAATTGCTGCGATTGTGGGCTTTTGCGTAACACTTTGTAGACCTGCCCTTTCGCCCGGCTGAAACGGTACTAGACTCAGAAAATCCGGATGGTAAAGGAGCGGTTATGAAAGCCTCAAATCTGTTAAATCACTGGGAAAAAGAGTTCGGCGAACCTCTGACAGACACCAGTTATCAATTGCCACTGAATGTAAAAGACGCTGCCCGGCTTGAAGCTCTGGCGGAAATGTTTCCCGGCTGCACGAAAGAACGCCTGCTGCGCGATCTGGTCAGTTCGGCACTGGCAGACCTGACCAGCGGCTTCCCGTACGTTGCCGGTGATAAAGTGGTGGCTCAGGATGAAGATGGTGATCCCATCTATGAAGATGCAGGCCCCACGCCTCAGTTTCTGAAACTGACGCGCAAACACCTGTCATCGTTGCAGAAAGACAGTCACTGATACTTTAATCAGCGTCTTTCAGGCTGTTTTCTTTTTCCAGCTGCTTGGCTTCAGTCCAGGCGGCTTCCATCACTTCTGCGCTGACTGAATCCCAACCGCCCTGCTCCTGCATGCGTTTTTCGACATGGCGAAAACGACTGGAAAAGCGCTCATTGGTACCGCGCAGTGCTGCTTCCGGATCCGCTTTGGCAAAGCGTGCCAGATTCGTTACAGCAAACAGCAGATCACCGATTTCCTCCTGCAACCGCTGGGCGTTACCAGATGCGATTTCAGCTTCGACTTCGGCCAGTTCTTCGCGGATTTTATCCAGTACACCGGATACATCCGGCCAGTCAAAACCAACTCCGGAGGCTTTTTTCTGCAATTTCACCGAACGAGTCAGCGCCGGCATCGTCACCGGCACATCATCAACAACGCTGACGCTTTTTTCAGCGGCGGATTTTGCAGCTTTTTCTGCCTGTTTGATCACTTCCCAGTTGGCATTAATTTCCGCTTCTTCCGGTGTAACAGACGGATCACGCTGACTGGTTAAGGTCCCTTCGGGGAAAACATGCGGATGGCGGCGAATCAGCTTTTCTACCAAGCGATGAATGATCGAGTGCAGATCAAACAAGCGGCGTTCATCGGCAATCTGCCCATAAAAAACAATCTGAAATAACAGATCGCCCAGTTCCTCTTCCACATGGGGCCAGTCCTGCCGCTCAATGGCGTCAGCGACCTCATAGGCTTCTTCCAGTGTATGTGGCAGAACCGTGGCAAAGTCCTGCTTAAGATCCCATGGGCAGCCGGTCTGCGGATCACGCAGACGCTGCATCAGATAAATCAGATCATCCAGCTGATAGGTCTGCGCCATCAGACACTGGCTCCGTTACGCACACGGCGGGCAGTAATCACGTTTGGCAGTTTGTTAATTTTGTTCATTAACCGCGCCAGACGTTCAAGGCTGTCCACCTCAACGGTAATTTTCATATTGGCTGTGTGCTGCCCCTGGTTCGACAGTGTATTCACGGCAATGACGTTAATGCGCTCATTGGCCAGCAAAGTACTGACATCACTGAGCAGGCCGGTACGGTCGTAGGCTTCGATCAGCATATCCACCGGATAAGTACTGTTCGGTTTGTTACCCCAGCTGACCTGCAGCACGCGTTCCGGTTCCATTACCTCCAGATGCAGCAGATTTTCACAATCGCTTCGGTGTACGGTGACCCCCCGGCCAATGGTAACGTAACCACGGATATCATCACCTGGTACCGGCTGACAGCAGCTGGCCAGATGAGTGAGCAGATTACCGACACCTTCAATATAAAGGTCATTATCGCCCTGGGTATTACGCCCGGCTTTTTCCGGCTTACGCAGCAGCGGCAGCTCGCGCTGCGGCGCTTCGGTATCGGCACGTTTCAATACTGCGTGCACCACCTGACCAACACGCAGATCACCGGCACCGATGGCTGCATACATGTCTTCCACGGACTTCATATTCATGTCCGCAGCGACGTCTGTCAGGGATTCATTCACCAGATCCAGACGATCCAGTTCACGCAATACCAGCTGACGGCCTTCTTCAATATTCTGATCCCGCGCCTGCACTTTAAACCAGTGAGCAACCTTGGCCCGCGCACGGTTAGTATGAATATAACCGCCTTCCGGATAGAGCCAGTCACGGCTTGGATGCGCTTTGGCATTGGTGAGAATTTCGACCTGCTCACCATTTTTCAGCAGGTAAGTGAGCGGCACGATACGACCGTTCACTTTGGCACCGCGACATTTATTACCTACTTCGGTATGCACGCGGTAAGCAAAGTCGATCGGTGTCGCTTTCGGCGGCAGGTCCACCACATGGCCTTCCGGCGTGAACACGTAAATCCGGTCCGGATTAATATCAGCGCGCAGTTCACCCACCAGCTCAGGCAGGTCATCCAGTTCTTCGTGCCATTCCAGCACCTGACGCAACCAGGCGATTTTCTGTTCGTACCCCTGGTCTTTGGCTTTGGTGTCTGTACCTTTATACAGCCAGTGCGCACATACACCGAGCTCAGCATCTTCGTGCATCGCATGAGTACGGATCTGAACTTCCAGCACCTTTCCTTCCGGGCCGAATACCGCGGTGTGCAGTGAGCGGTAACCGTTCTCTTTCGGGTTGGCAATGTAGTCGTCAAATTCGTTCGGAATGTGGCGCCATAAACTGTGCACAATACCCAGCGCGGCATAACAGTCGCGCAGTTCCGGCACCAGAATACGCACAGCGCGGATGTCATAAATCTGGGAGAAATCCAGATTCTTGCGATTCATTTTGCGCCAGATACTGTAAATGTGTTTGGCACGGCCGTAGACATCACAACGGATACCAAAATTCAGAATTTCCTGGCGCAGGGTATCGACGACGTTTTCGATATAGTCCTGACGGGCGAGACGTTTTTCATCCAGCAGGCGGGCAATTTTTTTGTATTGCTCAGGCTGCAGATAGCGGAACGCCAGATCTTCCAGCTCCCACTTGAGGTGACCGATACCCAGGCGATGGGCCAGCGGTGCGTATACGTTAAAGACCTCTTCGGCAACGCTGCGGCGTTTATCTTCCGGACCATCTTTAACCGCACGGATAGCCGACGTACGTTCCGCCAGTTTGATCAGCGCGACACGCACGTCGTCGATCATCGAGACCAGCATTTTACGCAGGTTATCTACCTGCGCCTGACGCTGGCCCAGTACAACTTCGTCGGTGGAATTCTGAATGGCGCTGATGGCTGCCATGCGCAGTACGCCTTCGATCAGCTTGGCCACTTCAGCACCAAACTCACGTTCAACTTTCTGCAGGGAAACACGCCCTTCACGCACCGCCCGATAGAGCATGGCGGCGACCAGAGATGCCGTATCAAGACGCAGATCGAGCAGGATCTGCGTCATTTCTATGCCCATCTGCACACTGTCAATTGACCAGTAGGTGCGGTTGGCAATCGCTTCATCCGACAACTGCTTCGCCAGAGCCAGTGCCCGGCCCAGCGTTTCAGGATCTTTTACGTCGTGCTGCTGCTGGATGCTTTCCAGCCAGCTGGTGACGTCCAGTGAGCCATCGTGTAACAGCGGATGGTCTTCTCTCACTTTAACCATGACGTTTAACCTTATTTTCCAATAGCACCATGGTTTCCACATGGTGAGTCTGTGGGAACATATCCATGATCCCGGCCTGCCGGATGCGGTAACCCGCTTCTGTCAGAGTGCTCAGATCCCGCGCCAGCGTGGCTGCGTCACAGGATACATACAATATTCTTGGCACCCGGCGTTCTGTTAATTCTTTGATAATGCCTGCTGCACCCGCTCTGGGCGGATCCAGCAGTACCGCGTCAGGATCCGGCAGAGGCTGCAAACCGCCACTGCCATCCAGATCCGCGCGAATTGCCTGCAAAGGAAGGGCCAGTTTTTCAGCCTGAAGACTGAGGCTGCTGACCATACGTTCATCCCCTTCCACCGCAAAAACCTGTTGGCTGCGCTTTGCCAGCGGCATACTGAAGTTACCGTGCCCGGCAAACAGATCCCAGATAACCTCGCTGCCTGCAGGTGCCAGCCAGTCCAGCGCCTGCTGCACCATGGCCTGGTTCACGGCACCATTTACCTGTACGAAATCGTCCGGCTGAATAGTCAGCGCCAGTTCGTCACTGTGATGCTGTAAAGGTTCCGCATCTTCCGGCCAGATGCGCTGTGCTGGTGCATCTTTGTCCGTTTTCAGCCACACCTGCAGTGGCAGATCGGACTCTACCGCCTTTGCCGACGCAATTAACTGATTCTGATCAGCAGAAGGCAGAGGTTTAAGAACCCGGAAAACCAGGGCCATAGCGTTGTCGCCGACAATGGCTTCGATCTGAGTAATAACGGCACGTGACTGCAGCTGCGTGATCTGCTCCCGCCAGTAAGCCCAGTCCAGAGCAGGCAGATCCGGCAATACCGGACAGCGATCAATATTGGTGATATGGGCAGATGCCGCCTCGCGGAAACCAACGAAGTTTTCCCCGCGCTCTTTGCTGAAGCGCACGCCCAGCCGGGCTTTGCGGCGGTAATGAAAAGGCTCAGAGGTAATCGGAGCCGCCCACTGCTCAACATCGAGCTTCTGCCGGCTGAATTCGCGCGCGACACGATCCTGTTTAAAGGCCACCTGCCCAGCATAATTCAGATGCTGCAGATCGCAGCCACCACAGCGCTGGTAGTGCGGGCACTGAGGTTCAACCCGTTCAGGGGAGGATTGCAGGATATTCAGCAGCCGGGTCTGCCAGACCTTACGACGGCGCCCATCCAGGATGACCTCAACGTCTTCGCCTGGCAGTGCGCCGGGAACAAAATAGACGTCGCGGTTGCGACGGGCGACACCTTCGCCATCGGACGTAAGATTATCGACGCTCAGCGTCAGGCGCTGTTCCCGTTTAGTCTGTTTCACCTGCATTCCCCGGCTGTTGTCTGTGCCGCCTTATCACTGCCCGGCGGCTGTATCCGGCGCACAGTATGGGGGCGGCTTTTTCTTTTGCAACCGGGATTTGCCGTGACGGCCTGCAACAGTTCTGACGTGTCTGCGCAACAGGTCCGTAACGGTGTTCAGTGTGGAGCAAACACCCCGGAAGACAGATAGCGGTCACCACGATCACAGATGATGGCCACGATGGTGGCATTTTCCAGCGTTTCCGCCAGACGCAATGCAGCAGCCACAGCGCCACCGGAAGACACGCCGCAGAAAATGCCTTCGCGCATCGCCAGCGCACGCATGGCATCTTCTGCTTCCTGCTGACCAATATCCATTACCTGATCAACCCGGGTTTCATCAAAAATGGTCGGCAGATATTCTTTTGGCCAGCGACGGATTCCGGGAATCGAGGCGCCTTCTGCTGGCTGCAGACCGACAATCTGCACGTCCGGATTCTGTTCCTTAAGGTAACGCGAGGTTCCCATAATGGTTCCCGTTGTACCCATGGAACTGACGAAGTGGGTCACTGTGCCCTGGGTCTGCTGCCAGATTTCCGGGCCGGTGCCGTAATAATGGGCTTCCGGGTTATCGCCGTTGCCGAACTGATTCAGCACCTTACCTTCCCCACGGGATTCCATCGCCAGTGCCAGATCGCGGGCACCTTCCATCCCTTCTTCTTTGCTGACCAGAATCAGCTGAGCACCGTAGGCCTCCATCGCCCAGCGACGTTCCATGGTGGAGTTATCCGGCATGATCAGAATCATTTGATAGCCCTTAATCGCCGCCGCCATGGCCAGAGCGATACCGGTATTACCGCTGGTCGCCTCGATCAGGGTATCTCCCGGCTGAATATCACCACGGGCTTCTGCACGATCAATCATAGACAGTGCCGGACGATCCTTAACGGACCCTGCCGGATTATTCCCCTCCAGCTTTAACAGCACGGTATTGCTGCAGCCTTCCGGCAGCAGTCGCTGCAATCTGACCAGCGGGGTATTACCGACGCAATCGGCAATGGTGGGGTAAATAATGTCGGTCACGGGGATTCTCCGCAGTGCTTATAACTTAAATGCCGAAGTTTACTCCTGCTGCATATAATGCGGTAATATCAATTGGCGATTTCGTTATATCCGCTGCACCGCCGGACGTTTGCGCCGGACCGCCCACACCAGTAATCTACAGCCTTCAGGCAGCCACTGACCATTACCATGAAAAACTGGAGCATACAGAGCCGGGTTCTGTTCCTCGCATTATTGCCGGGGGTCGTTATTTCTCTGATTCTGGGCATCTTCTTTATGAGCCAGCATTCACGGAATCTCGACAGCCTGCTGGAAGAACGCGCCCTTGCCATGGCCAAACAGCTGGCGCCGACCTGTGAATACGGTGTCATGACCGGTAACACCGGCATCCTGCAGAATATCGCCAACAATATGCTGGAGGAGCGCGACGTCCGCTCCGTCAGTATCTATAACCAGAATGTCGAAGTCCTGGCCCATGCCGGGCCGAAAATGCTGACCAATCAAACCAGTCCTTCGGAGCTGTCGGCCAACCAGTTACAGCTGGTCCGCACCGATGGCTCGGTCAGAGTGCGGGCACCGGTGTTCGCCCAGAATCTGGTGATTCCCGATCAGTTATCCGAACAGTTTTATGCCGAAGAAACGCCGGAGATTAAGTTACTGGGCTGGGCAGAACTGGAGCTTTCCAACGCCAACACCAAACTGGCGCGCTATCAGCATGTGATTACCTCAACCGCGATTATTCTCGCTACCCTGCTGGTCTGCGCCATCGTCGCCGTCCGTGCCAGCCGACAGATTTCCGAACCCATGCATCGCATCGTGAGCGCAATAAAAGACCTCGAGGACGGCAAACTGGACACCCGGGTGCATGTCTCCGGGGCCGCGGAATTCGAACAGCTGACCGCTGGTGTGAACGCCATGGCCAGTGCGCTGCAACGCTCCAGCCGGGAAAATCTGCAGAGTATTGAACAGACCACCCGCGACCTGCAGGAAACCCTCGACGAACTGGAAGTGCGCAACCGCGAGCTGGCCATTGGGCGTAAGCAGGCTCTGGAAGCCAGTCAGATGAAATCGGAATTCCTGGCCAATGTGTCGCACGAAATCCGCACCCCTCTTAACGGTATTATCGGTTTCAGTGACCTGCTGGCCAGAACACAGGTAAACAGCCAGCAACATGATTATCTGAACACCATTAAAAAATCGTCCACGGATCTGCTGACGATTATTAACGACATTCTTGATCTGTCGAAAATTGACGCGGGTAAACTCATCATCGAACACACGCCCTTTAATCTGCGCGATGTTATTGAAGATGTGTTCACCATGCTGGCCCCTGCTGCCTACAACAAAGGGCTGGAACTCACTCAGCTGATTTACTCTGATGTTCCGCTGCACATTACGTCAGACCCACTGCGTCTGAAACAGATACTGACCAACCTGGTTAATAACGCCATTAAATTCACTGAACGTGGCAGCGTCAGTGTCAGGGTCTCCCTCATCAGTAAAGATGACCAGCGTGCGAGTATTAAATTTGATATTCAGGACAGCGGCATTGGTATGAGCGAAGAGCAGATTACCAAAATCTTTACTGCCTTCACTCAGGCGGATACCAGCACCACGCGTCAGTTTGGCGGAACCGGTTTAGGTCTGATTATTTCCCGCGCACTGGTGAACGCCATGCACGGCGATATTCAGGTCAGCAGTGTTGAACATCGCGGCTCCACCTTTACCTTCCATATTCAGACAGAACTCAGTGACGAGCTGCAGGATTTACCGCCATTGAGCGGTTATCGTATTGCCATGCTGGAACCTGCGCTGCTCAACCGCATGAATATTTCCGCCCTGCTGACCCAATGGCAAACCACCCATCAGGAATACGAAAACCGTACCCAGCTACTGGAAGAACTGGCCACGGGTAATTACCCGGATGCCGTGATTATTTCCTGCCATCATCAGCAGCTTGGTGAAACCAGTCACATAGCCATGATGGCACAGTTAAAAGAGCGTGGAATTCCGTTACTGGCGCTGATCGACAGTGTCAGCCACGAGCATATTGAACAGTTGCATCATCAGGGTGCCACCCGGGCACTCAGCCAGCCGTTCAGCCACCGCAAACTGTATCAGAACCTGCGCTTCCTGCTGACCGGCGAAACCTCGGACAGTGCCAGCGAAATTCCGTATTTTGTTTTACCGGGCAAACCTGCACCGAACGTTCTTGCCGTTGATGACAACGAGGCCAACCTGAAACTGGTGGTCACCTTACTGGAAGAAATGGGCATTAAAGTTCAGGCAGCCAATTCCGGACGGGAAGCCATTCAGATCGTGACAGAGCACGAAATTGATTTAATTCTGATGGATATTCAGATGCCGGGCATGAATGGCCTGGACGCTACGCGGGAAATCCGCACGCTGAAAGGCGGTGCCACAGTCCCTGTCATTGCCCTTACGGCACACGCCATGGCAGATGAAAAAGAAGCCCTGCTGAAAGCTGGTATGAATGATTACCAGACCAAACCGATCAGTCAGGAACAGCTGGCCGACTGTATTCAGCGCTGGACCGGGTATATTCAGGCTCAGGCCTCTGCTGAAGAATCCTCTGCCGCCGACGTTCAGATAAGCGATCCATCCTCCCAGACCGACACAGCGGAAGATGTGGTTTTTGATGCTGCAATTGCGCTGCGGCACGCCAATAAAAAACTCGATCTGGCCGAAGATATGTTCACCATGCTGATGAATTCGCTGGATAAGGATATGGAGCAGATTCTCGAAGCGTGGGAAGAAGAAAAAATGGACGTTCTGCTGGAAAAAGTTCATCGCGTACACGGCGCCAGCCGCTACTGCGGAGTACCGGCACTCAGAAGTACGCTCGAACAGTTTGAGACCGCACTGAAAGCTGCGCAAACCGGGCTGTTGCCACAGATGATGCGTCAGCTGGTCGGCGATGTGAAAAGCCTGCAGGAATGGACAGAAAATAATGACTGGCGCGAGCTGCTGCGCCAGACACTGGCGGCCTGACGCAGACAACAGGCCTAAACAAGCACAGCGAAAGCCTGAATCAGACCGCCGTCGTCGGACAGGCTGACAAATGCATGCTGCCCGCCAAGATTACGCAGCAGATCTGCAGCGGCGCCATGCAGCTTCACCTGCGGTGCTCCGCTGCCATCACGCAGAATTTCCAGCTGCTGAAAACCAACGCCTTTAGCGATGCCGGTTCCCAATGCTTTAGCCAGTGCTTCTTTAGCGGCATATTGTTTGGCAATAAAATTCACCGACTGGCGCCGTTGCAGATAAATCTGCTGCTCCTGTGGTGTCAGAATACGCCGCACAAAACGTTCACCGTGACGCCCCAGCGCATCCTGTATACGGCTCTCCTGCAATAAATCGGTACCGATACCGACAATCTGCTCCAGAGCCGGATGATCAGGAAAAGCCGGCGCGCCGGTCGCAGAGCCGTCACTCAACGGACGGTTGCCTTTTCCAGCAGATCCCGCATTTCCGCGACCGCGTCTTTCAGACCGCTAAAGACCGCACGGGCGATGATTGCGTGACCAATATTCAGTTCGTTCATTCCGGGAATTACAGCGATGGCTTCCACGTTGTGATAATTCAGACCATGACCGGCGTTAACAATTAATCCCTGTTGCTGCGCATAAGCTGCTGCATGCTGAATACGTTTGAGTTCCGCCAGCTGCTCTTCTTCATTTTCAGCATCCGCATAGCGGCCGGTATGCAGTTCAATCACTGGGGCACCAGTCCGCACAGTGGCATCAATCTGCTTCTCGTCCGGATCAATAAACAGCGACACTTCAGTGCCCAGTTTTTGTAAGCGCTGTACCGCCGCGCGAATATGCTCTTCCTGACCGGCCACATCCAGACCGCCTTCAGTGGTCAGCTCTTCATGTTTTTCCGGTACAAAACAAGCCGCCGGCGGTGCAATTTCTTCCGCCAGTTCCAGCATGGCATCAGTAACCGCCATTTCCAGATTCATTCGGGTGGTCAGGGTCTCTGCCAGCACATAAACATCGCGGGTCTGGATATGACGGCGATCTTCCCGCGGATGAATGGTGATACCGTCTGCGCCTGCTTCTTCTGCCACAAAGGCAGCCTGAACCGGATCCGGATAACGGGTGCCGCGGGCCTGACGTAAGGTCGCCACATGATCGATATTCACCCCAAGCAGTACGCGTTTAGAATTTTTCACTTCAGACTCCTGTTGTCCGGCACCCTATACGGCACCTGTACTTAATTTGGCTTTTATACAGTAATTAACCGGCTGGCTGACTCTTAAGACGGTAGCGGTTAACGTTCACTAATTCCCGGCTGACCAGCGGCCGCTCTAACATATTGTCTATGGCCTGACGCAGAATATTGCGCGCAATTTGCCAGGCCTGCGGATTAGCAGCATTACGCACCGCAAAATCCATAATATCGCGGCCACGGAAACCTTCTGCCGCCGGACTGAATCCCTGACGCGGAATAAAACGGTAATACCCGTCCGGCTGTAACGCTGCGCCAGAATCATCCTGACGCCAGGAAAAACCGTAACCGCAGGCCGCCAGTAATTCAACTTCAAACAACCTGAGCCATGGATCAGGCACAGTATTCTGAGCCAGTCCGGCAAGCGTCTGATGATACACACGGAACAGATCGGGTAAGGCTTCGTAACGGGGTAACAGGCGGGTAAGCAGCTCGGTGAGGTAGAAAGCACAATAGAGGGAAACGCCGCTGAGCACTGGCTGACTCAGACATTCCATCGCTCTGACTTTTGGCCAATCCTGATCAGGAGACCAGCTGCCCTGCAGCAGCTGAAGCATGTCTGACCCGCGCTGACGCGGGCCGGCAACAACCGTCAGGCGGCCATCCTGTTCAGAGAAAATATCCAGCAGCCATTCCTGTTCACGTAATGGCTGCCGCTGCAGGATATAAAACCGCGGCACGGATCAACCTGAGTAGTCGTCGTAACCCAGAGAACGCAGGGCACGCTCATCATCAGACCAGTTGGCCTTCACTTTTACCCACAGCTTGAGCATGACCTTACAGTCAAACAACTCTTCCATATCTTTACGCGCATCCTGACCGATCTGTTTGATACGGTAACCGCCTTCGCCGATCACGATACGTTTCTGCGAAGCACGCTCCACCAGAATCAGCGCACTGATTTCAATCAGGGTACCGCTGTGCACAAACTCTTCGATTTCCACCGTCATCGCGTAGGGTAATTCATCCCCCAGCTGACGCATGATTTTTTCCCGCACCAGCTCAGCCGCCAGAAAGCGTGAACTGCGGTCGGTAATCTGATCTTCGGGAAAGAAGTACTGACTTTCCGGCAGATAACTCTCAATCAGCTGCTCCAGACGATCGACATTGTGTCCGGTTTTGGCACTGACCGGGACGATCTGATCAAAGTTGTGTTTTTTGCTCAACTCTTCCAGATAAGGCAGCAGGGCTTCTTTCTCACGCACGAAGTCGACTTTGTTTACCACCAGCACAACCGGTGCGCGCTGATTTTTAATGGTCTGCAAAGCCATTTCGTCTTCATCGGTCCAGCGCATGCGGTCGACCATCAGCACGATCAGATCGACATCCTTAACCGCCGTGGTCGCCGCCTTGTTCATGTAGCGGTTGATCGCCTTCTCCTGAATCTTGTGGATTCCAGGGGTATCAACATACACCACCTGAACGTCGTTCTCGGTTTTGATTCCCAGCACCTGATGACGGGTGGTCTGTGGCTTACGCGAAGTAATGGATAACTTCTGCCCCAGAATACGGTTCATCAGCGTAGATTTACCCACGTTCGGGCGGCCAACAATTGCAACATATCCGGTACGCGTGGTCATTCGGAGCCTCCAGTGGTGTGTTCATCATCCACACCCAGCAGCTTCAGCAGTTCACTGGCAGCGGTCTGTTCCGCCGCACGACGGCTGCTGCCTTTGGCAATTATAGGCGTTGCGTATTCAGGTATCGTGCATTCCACAGTAAAAACCTGCTCATTGGTCGGCCCTTCGACATTAAGGACACGATATTTCGGCAGGCTTGAATGGTTGCCCTGCTGATATTCCTGCAAGCGGGTTTTCGGATCTTTGATCGGATCTTCCAGCGTCAGACTGTTCAGACGCGCTGCATACCAGGCCAGTACCCTTTCATTGACAACATTCTGGCCGCCGTCCAGATACATGGCACCGATCAGGGCTTCCACTGTGTCAGCCAGAATGGAATCGCGGCGATGACCGCCGCTTTTCGATTCGCCGGATCCCAGCAACAGGAAATCGCCCAGTTCAAATTCACGGGCGATGGCCGCCAGAGTCTGCCCTTTAACCATGCGCGCGCGCAGGCGGCTAAGCTTGCCCTCTTTAGCCTGAGGAAAGCGCCGGAACAGATCTTCAGCGATGATGAAATTCAGGATTGAGTCGCCGAGAAACTCGAGACGCTCATTATTGTGGCCACCTTTACTGCGGTGGGTCAGCGCCAGAGTAGCCAGCGCTTCATCTTTAAACGTGTATCCCAGCCGTTGGGATAATTTTAGCAGGGGGTTATTCACTATCAGAATTCTATGTGCTGATGAAAGCCGACAACCAGGTCAACATTACCGAACCAGGTATCACGGCGTTCATAAGGCCAGTCCAGTTCGAGTCGTCCACTGCGGCCTTTTTTGATGGAAAGTTCGTCGAAAGCGATGCGGACATGATTCATATTCATACGCTTAACGAGGATATCTTTAACTGCACGCGGACTGGTATTGTCGTTAATTTCACCGGAATCCTTCATGTTTTCCAGTACTGTCGTCAATATCCGGTTGTCCCAGTACATAGGCACCAAGGCATAACCCGTTTTAGCAAGGACACCGGCAATCAGAATAACAGCCAGTATCGCACTTAAAGACATCCCGTTTTGTCTGCGCATTTTTAATCATCCACTTTAAGAACAGCGAGGAAGGCAGACTGTGGAATTTCCACACTGCCGATTTGCTTCATCCGCTTTTTACCTTCTTTTTGTTTCTGTAACAGTTTTTTCTTACGGCTGACGTCACCACCATAACATTTGGCGGTTACGTTCTTGCGCAATGCTTTCACTGTGGTCCGTGCCACCACCTGGTTACCCATGGCAGCCTGAATAGCAACATCGAACATCTGACGCGGAATCAGTTCTTTCATTTTCTCTGTCAGAGCGGCCCCACGTCTGCGAACGTTGTCACGGTGCATAATAACCGCCAGTGCATCGACCCGTTCACCGTTCACCAGAACGTCCAGACGTACCAGAGGCGCGGCCTGAAAACGGGTAAAACTGTAATCCAGTGAAGCAAAACCACGGCTGGCAGATTTCAGACGGTCAAAGAAATCCATGACCACTTCCGCCATCGGAATTTCGTAACGCAGGGAAACCTGTGAACCCGTATATTGCATATCCATCTGCACACCGCGCTTTTCGATACACAGAGAGATCACGTTACCGAGGTAATCCTGCGGCACCAGAATATTACACTCTGCAATCGGCTCACGCATTTCTTCGATCGAGCCTGCATCCGGCAGTTTCGATGGATTGTCCACACTGAAGGTTTCACCCTTACGGTTGACCACTTCGTAAATTACCGTCGGTGCCGTAGTAATCAGATCCAGATCGTATTCACGCTCCAGACGCTCCTGAATAATTTCCATATGCAGCATACCGAGGAAGCCGCAACGGAAACCAAAACCCAGTGCATCGGAATTTTCCGGTTCGTAGAACAGAGACGCATCGTTGAGCGACAGTTTTTCCAGCGCATCACGGAAAGATTCAAAATCGTCAGACGTTACCGGGAACAGACCGGCATATACCTGCGGCTTAACTTTCTGGAAACCCGGCAGGGACGGTGTATCGTCCGCATATTTGGCACTAACGATCGTATCGCCGACAGGGGCACCATGAATATCTTTAATGCCCGCGACCAGATAACCCACTTCACCGGTACCCAGACGTCCGGTTTCTTCACGCTTCGGTGTAAAGATACCAAGGCCATCAACACCATGGTCCCGTCCGGTCGACTTCAGGCGAATCTTGTCACCTTTTTTGATCGAGCCGTTTTTAACCCGGATCAGCGACACAACGCCAAGGTAGGAATCAAACCATGAATCGATGATCAGCGCCTGCAGCGGCGCATCCGGATCACCTTCCGGTGGTGGGATATTAGCTACCAGATCTTCCAGCACATCCTCTACATTGAGGCCACTTTTGGCACTGCAACGCACGGCTTCAGTGGCATCAATGCCGATGATGTCTTCAATTTCCTGCGCGACTTTATCCGGATCCGCCTGCGGCAGGTCCATTTTGTTCAGTACCGGACGCACTTCCAGGCCCTGATCAATCGCGGTGTAGCAGTTGGCCACAGATTGAGCTTCAACGCCCTGAGCCGCATCAACCACCAGCAGAGCGCCCTCACAGGCAGCCAGCGAGCGGGACACTTCGTAGCTGAAGTCCACGTGTCCGGGAGTATCAATAAAGTTCAGCTGGTAGGTTTCACCATTACGGGCGGTGTAGTCCAGAGTCACACTCTGAGCTTTGATCGTAATACCGCGCTCCCGCTCGATATCCATGGAGTCCAGCACCTGAGCCTGCATTTCACGGTCGCTCAGACCGCCACAGACCTGAATAAACCGGTCCGACAGGGTGGATTTACCATGGTCAATATGGGCGATGATGGAGAAGTTTCGAATGTGGTCCAGCTGGCTCACAGAGTACAACCTGATTAGTTATTTAAATAGCGGCGAATTTTACTTGAAACGCTGCTCAATGGCTATGTCGGCCAGCTGCAGGGCACAAAAAAGCCCGGCGTAGCCGGGCTTTACTGACTGTCTTGCGGTGCAGTTCTACGGACAGGTGACAGACACCATGTGCCGGCGCCACCACAATCCTTCTGACGCCCTCGCTACTCGTTGATACGCAGCGGAATAAACATAGCAGAACCGCGACGGACAATGCGCATTGGCACACTGCGGTTAGCCGGCAGATCCTTAGCAATACGTTCAAACTCATCCACAGATGTAACGGCATCCCCGGCGATATTGGTAATAATGTCACCATTAACCAGGCCTGAGAACGCCGCCGGGCCGCGTTTCACTTCTTTGACGATCACACCATCACCCACGGCTTTGCGTTGACGGCCACTCAGCTCAGCAACCACAACACCGAGACGTTTACTGGCATGTTCCTGTGGATCACCACTGTTCATCGCCAGTTCAGCGCCGTCTGAGTCCGGCAATACGCCAATCTCAACATTCAATGTTTTACGTTTACCGTTACGTACGATATCAATTTTCGCCTTCTCGCCCGGTTTGATACGGCCAACCTGATGAGGCAGATCAGATGACAGATAAATATCCTTGCCATCGAAACGGGTGATGATATCGCCACTTTCCAGACCCGCTGCTTCGGCAGGGCTGTCCGGTACTACCTGTGCAACCAGAGCACCGGCTGCTTTATCCAGACCAAAGGATTCCGCCAGATCTTTGCTCACTTCCTGAATCACCACGCCTAACCAGCCACGGCTGACCTTACCTTTCTCTTTCAGCTGATCAGCGACGTCCAGCGCAACATTGATCGGGATTGCAAAGGACACACCCATAAAACCACCGGAACGGGTGTAAATCTGTGAGTTAATACCAACCACTTCGCCATCCAGGTTGAACAGTGGGCCACCGGAGTTACCTGGGTTGATGGCGACGTCAGTCTGGATGAAAGGTACGTAGTTTTCGTTTGGCAGGCTGCGGCCTTTCGCACTCACAATGCCGGCGGTAACTGAATAATCAAAGCCAAATGGTGAACCGATGGCAACCACCCACTCACCCACATCAAGCTTGTCAGAATTACCCAGTTCAACCGTTGGCAAATCTTTCGCTTCTACTTTCAGTAACGCCAGATCAGAACTTTCATCCGCACCGATCAGCTTGGCATCCAGTTCACGACGGTCATTGAGACGAACCACAATTTCGTCAGCATCTTTTACAACATGATTATTGGTTAAGATGTAACCGTCATCAGAGATAATAAAACCGGAACCAAGAGAAGCGCGCTCTTCTTCTCCCGGAGCTCCCTGCTGTCCACCCGGACCACCGAAGAAATGGCGGAAAATTTCCGGCACATCCTGGGGTAAACCATAACGCTGTTGAAAACCGGCCGCTTCGATATGCTGCACAGTACTGATATTAACCACGGCTGGAGACGTTTCTTTCACCAGGTCACGAAAATCCGGCAGTTCGGCGCGGGAAACCACACTGAATACCACCAGCACCATAAAGGCTAAACCACGGTATATCTTGCTCATTTTGTTACCTTATATACTTCAGTCTGCTGAAATAACCGAAATCTGCTCACACCCCGGCACCAGTTTAGGTTGCCAGCGGTCCTGGTAACGCCGGGATATGTTTCTGGCCAGAATAAAGCCCACTGCTAAACCAGCCAGCCCCCCGACAGCCGCTGGCGCATCGCCGAACAATTGTCCGACCGACGCACCGGTAATCAGAGTAAGCAAAGGCAGTCCATACAGAATCAGGGCGCTGACAGCCAGACCGCCGGACGGGATACTCAGAATGACTTCCTGACCGACGCTCAGATTCTTATCGCTTTCGACCCAGAGGCGCATCGGACGACCGAGTTTACTGAGACTGTGCTGACCGCAACCTGAACGCGCATTACAGCTGTTACAGGCGCTTTTCTGCACACCCTCAACCCAGACACCACCGTCCCCAAGTTCTGTTACTACGACAATTTCCTGTGTCATAAAGTTCTGCCTTTTCAGTGTCCGGAATCACTCTGCTCCCCGGACGTAACAGCAGGCTGAACAGACGCTGCAATACGGGAAATAGTTGCAGAAGGTAATTCACCAACCGCTGTGATGCGGTAGCGTTCTTCACCTTGTTTACGATAACGCACAGCCGCTGAGGTAGCGCCCCACTGGCTGACCATTTCCGGCATTTTTTCCGCGCCGGCAAGATCAACGAACAGAGTAAATGCCGCGAGGCCGTCGGTATACATAAGGCGCATGGGCGGCTGGCGCAGCGTTTCGTCAGCACCCTCCGGCACTGGCGGAATCAGCTCCCCGGCTTTCATCAGCACGAAACCGGCCGGTACCCACTGCGGTAACCAGGCGGGAGTATCAAGTGAATGGTCGGATATTTTAAAGGCAGGATGTTCATCCAGAGGATGGCCATCACCATCCGGTACAAAATCAGCAGCGCTCAGTGGAATACCGATTTCGACCGTCGCGAACTGGAATCGCTCAAGAACCTGTCCTGCCTGCCCCAGCATATCAGAACGCAGCAGCAGGCCACTTTCCTGATCAAGCCATAAACGATAGCCGTAACGGTTTTCGTCTTTCGGAGAAATAAACAGCTGTTTTGCATAGCGCCCGGCTATGCGCTGAGAATCGGCAAAACGGAAATTATAGGATTCAGAAATGTCTGCGTTTGAATCGATCCCCTGCAGCGGAGAAGGCAGACTGCTGGCAAGACGGACGCTGTGATCGCCCGGGTGAATGCAAATGGTTTCATCACCACTGCGGATAATCTCGCGCGGCACACCAGTGAGATGGCGCAGCATTTCATACTCTTTGCCATCCACGGTACCGTGCTTTACGGAAATGGTTTCCCAGTGCTGCTGGTTACCGTAAATCAACACGCCCTGGTAGTTTTCAGTTTTGAATGCACGTTGCATCTGATCGAGCCAGCCACGTGCGCTTCCTTCAGCATTGGCCAGTGTAACGACACTGGCCAACAAAGGCAGAAGCAACCAGCGCTTCATTATCAGCGACTCTCCTCTTCGCTTTCAAAGTTCACGACGCGGGCGTAAGGCATCACACCACCAGCGTTGCTCATCGCGGCCTGTTCAGTATGCTGCATCACATATTCCTGCAGCTTACGTTGCGCGGCTTCCAGTTCTTCCGGGCTCAGCTCGCTGGCATCTGCCAGAATGACCGGCTGTTCCGTCTTGTCGGCCTGAGCAACAACGGCAGCAGGGACATTCACAGTCTGCGACTGCTCTGCCATCTGCATTTCTCCGGGTGCATTGCCCGTCATACGCACACCGACTAACACAGCCAGAGTTACGGTTGCCGCAACGGCGCCTGACGCCAGCCAGCGGAAGCGCGAATGTTTCTCCACGACCTGAGGTTCATCGGCAGACGAAGCCTGTTCCGCAGGACGACTTACCTCATCCATTGGCTCACCGGCAATGGCCTGAGCAATGCCACGTGACAGATCAACATTGACCGCAGGTTCATCGCGCATCAAAGCGCCAATCATCTGATATCTGTGCCAGGTCTGACGCATCCCGTCGTCACTCTCCAGCTGATTCAGCAGGCGGCGCACCTCAAGTTCATCGGTTTCACCATCAACCAGGGCAGAGAGAGATTCGTTAATACGCTCGTTCATGATTACTCCTCAGGCGATCGCGCTGCCGGACTCAGAGAGTAACGGCTGCATTTTCTTATCAATAGCTTCCCGGGCACGGAAGATTCGGGAACGTACGGTGCCGATCGGGCAATCCATCACTTCCGCGATTTCTTCGTAGCTGAGACCATCCAGTTCACGCAGAGTAACTGCCATACGCAGTTCCTCAGGCAGAGCATCAATGGCATCAAACACCACCTGACGCAGCTCATCGCGCTGAATCAGACTGTCCGGTGTTTCTATATCTTTCATTTTAGCTTCGTCCGCGAAGAACTCAGCATCATCCAGATCAATATCACGGGTCGGCGTTTTGCGACCGCGGCTGACCAGGTAATTTTTGGCAGTATTAACTGCAATACGGTACATCCAGGTATAAAACTGGCTGTCACCACGGAAGGAAGGCAGCGCCCGGTAGGCTTTAATAAAAGCTTCCTGAGTCACATCCTGAGCTTCCGCAAAATCGGAGATATAACGTCCTACCAGCGCAAGGATACGGTGCTGGTATTTGATTACCAGGAGGTCAAAGGCTCGGGAATCGCCTTTCTGCACCCTGGCTACCAGTTGCCGGTCGGTATGTTGTTGGTCAGTCATGCCCTGTTCCGCTGTGGTCTTCTGCGCTAGCGCCGTTGCCGTACTCATCCGTACTGCCTCCTGTGGTTTTGTAGACCTCATTCGAAGCAGTAGAGCGTAATTTTTACGATTAGTTCCCCATCAGTGTATCATGAGGCTCTGTTTGGCCGATATGCCCCGGCCGGGGCCGGTCGTGCCGCCCTATCTGAAATAAGGCTTTCCTGAAAATGAGTCAATCCCATACCTATGATGTACTGATCATCGGCAGTGGTGCTGCCGGACTGACACTGGGACTTTCCCTGCCAGACCATTTGCAGGCCGCTGTCATCAGCAAAGAATCGCTCGATTCCGGTTCTACCCGCTGGGCTCAGGGTGGCGTTGCCGCTGTCCTCGACCAGAACGACAGTGTTGATGCGCACGTTAATGACACCCTGATTGCCGGTGCCGGACTCTGTCATGAGCCTGGCGTGCGCTTTACCGTCGAACATTCCAGCGCTGCGATCCAGTGGCTGATCGATATCGGCGTCCCCTTCACTCAGGACGGACCGGATCATTTCCACCTCACCCGTGAGGGCGGTCACAGCGCGCGGCGCATTATCCACGCCGCCGATGCTACTGGCCATGCCATTTCGGAAACACTGCTGCAACGTGCGCAGGAGAAATCCAATCTGCACATGATGCAGAATTTTATCGCCATTGACCTGATCACCCGGGAAAAACTCGGCCTCGACGGTCACGGCTGTATCGGCGGTTACTTCCTCAATAATGATACCGGAGAAGTCGATGTCATTACCGCCCGCGCCGTGGTTCTGGCTACCGGTGGCGCCAGTAAAGTGTACCTGTATACCAGCAATCCGGATGGCGCTTCCGGCGACGGTATTGCCATGGCCTGGCGTGCCGGATGCCGGGTTGCCAACATGGAATTCAATCAGTTCCACCCAACCTGTCTGTACCACCCGCAGGCCGGCTCCTTCCTGATTTCAGAAGCGGTACGCGGCGAAGGCGGACGTCTGCTGTTACCCGATGGCACACGCTTTATGCAGAACTTCGATGAACGTGGCGAGCTGGCACCGCGCGACATTGTCGCCCGTGCCATCGACCATGAAATGAAGCGCCTCGGTGCCGATTGCCTGTTTCTCGATATCAGCCACAAACCGGCAGATTTTATCAAAGAACACTTCCCGACCATCTATGAACGCTGTCTGGAACTGGGTATCGACATCACCAAAGAGCCGATCCCTGTGGTACCGGCGGCCCACTACACCTGTGGTGGCGTCATCACTGACACCCATGGCCGCACTGACATAGAAAACCTCTATGCGGTGGGCGAAACCGCCTGTACCGGTCTGCATGGTGCCAACCGTCTGGCGAGTAATTCGCTGCTGGAATGCCTGGTATTTGGCCGCTCGGCTGCGGAACACATTGTTGCAACGCTGGATACCAGTGAGCCGATTCCGGAAGCCCCCTGCTGGGATGCCAGCCAGGTCGACGACTCCGATGAAGATGTGGTGATCGCGCACAACTGGGATGAGCTGCGTCGCTTTATGTGGGACTACGTCGGCATTGTGCGCACAACCAAACGCCTGTTGCGCGCCCGCCACCGCGTCAATCTGCTGCGTCAGGAGATTCAGGAGTTCTACAGCAACTACCGTGTCAGTCACGACCTGCTCGAGCTGCGCAATCTGGTGGATGTGGCCGATGTCATTATCCGTTCAGCCCTGCTGCGCAAGGAAAGCCGTGGACTGCATTTCAGCCGCGATTACCCCAAAGCCCTGCCGCGTGCCTTCGATACTGTCCTGACGCCAACCCACCTGAAGGAACTGGGTGAACTCTGAGTTCCATCTGAACGATATATTGCATATACGTTTCATATATACTCCGCATATTAATGATATGCGGAGGTTGCCATGGGCATCGTCAAAATTTCCGAAGAGCTGCACGAAGAAATCCGTGACGCCAGTGCCGTACTTGGCCGTTCCATCAACGGTCAGGCCGAATTCTGGATCAAGATCGGCATGCTGGCCGAATTCTATCCGGAACTGACCTACTCCCAGCTCACGCGTAAACTGCTGGCATCTGCGGACCTGCCGCTGTCACAGCTGCGCGCTCACATTCAACAGGCAGAGGCCGTATGAACATCAATATCAAATCCGCCGCAGATCTCGAACTGATGCGTGAATCCGGACGTCTGCTGGCCAAAGTATTCGCCATGCTGGATGACTTTATTCAACCCGGCATCAATACCATGCAGATCAACGAACGCGTGGAAGAATACATCGTCAACGACCTGCAATCGCGTCCGGCAAGCAAAGGCCAGTACGATTTTCCTTACGTACTGAACACCTCAGTAAATCACGTGGTGTGCCATGGCATGCCGAAGGTCAGCCAGATTCTGCGCAACGGCGACATCATCAACTGCGACATCACGCTGGAAAAGAACGGTTTTATCGCTGATTCCAGCAAAATGTACTGCGTTGGCAAAGTAACACCAGTGGCAAAACGACTGGTGAATACCACCTACGATGCCATGTGGGCCGGCATTCATTCGGTAAAACCCGGTGCAACCCTGGGTGATGTCGGCCATGCCATTCAGAAAGTGGCCGAAGAGGCCGGCTACAGCGTCGTACGTGAATATTGCGGTCACGGTATTGGCCGTGAAATGCACGAAGATCCGCAGGTGCTGCACTATGGCACTCCGGGCACCGGCGTCAAACTGGAAGCCGGTATGGTGTTTACCATCGAACCTATGATCAATCAGGGCGGCCATAAACTGAAACACATGAAAGATGGCTGGACGGTTATTACCCGCGATAAGAAATTATCAGCCCAGTGGGAACATACCATCGCAGTCACAGAGACCGGCTACGAAGTTCTCACCCTGCGTGAAGAAGAAAAAGAAGTACTGGCAGCCGCCAGCGCCTGATCTGACCATTTATAAAACTGTCCGCCGCCGCAGCCTTGCTGTGGCGGCTTTTCAGCCTGACCTGTACTTACAGACGTCTGCTCAGATACCAGTAAGTCGGCATGGCGCCAGAACAAAGGCTGTTCAGTGCCAGCTCTGATACAAAGCAGCTTTCAAACGGCGGAAATCATCCTCACAGCGTACGCTGTCTGCGCGGATGATCACCGATTCCCAGGGTCTCCAGGACCAGTTCAATAACACCAGATACCGCCGCCGGATACTCCCGGCACGCCACTCGACGTACTGCCGGCCCGCCCCCTGATCAAGCCACCAACCGGATGCATCCACGCCCAGCCGGGTGACCTTAGTGCCGGGCCAGAACAGCAGAACACTCAGCAGCAGTGCAACAGGCAGCAACAGCGGGACCGTCAGCAAGGCAAACAGACACAATGCAATGGCCGTAATGGCATTCAGCCGGCGTTGCTGGCGGGATGGCTGCAGTTGCCACTCAGCGGCTGCGGGCATGCTCCCGCACCAGATTCACAATACGTTCCATATCCGCTTCCTGCGGGGTGACATGTTCCATAAACCAGGTAAACAGATCCGGATCTTCGCGTTCCAGCATCTCCCGGTAGCGGGCCTTATCATCATCAGCCAGTGAGGCATAAGCCTCCTCAGCGAAAGGCACCAGCAATACGTCCAGCTCCAGCATACCGCGGCGGCTGTGCCAGCAGACGCGTTTTAAATCGATATCGTCAGCCACATTGTTCTCCTGTCGGGGTGGGGCCTTGGCAAAAATCACAGACTCCGGATAACACACTATTGACCGGCAGCATCTCAGTGTGAGCGCCAGACCGGGCCTCCGGATCCATCAGCGGCGCGAGTATACCAGATTCACAAAGCGGTCAGAGCACCACAATGGACTGTCTGTTGCGCGATGCAAATGCATCCTGTTTTAAAGTAGACTGCTGCCAACAGCAAAGTCTTAACCGACGTCATGGAGCCATCATGTCTCAGCCGCAATTTATCCAGACCATCCACCTCAGCGACTACGCCATCCTGTCGGTCAAAGGTCCGGACAGCGAACGTTTCCTGCAGGGGCAGCTGACCTGCGACGCAGTCAAACTGGCCGATCAGCACTGGCAGACCGGCGCCTGCTGTACCGCCAAAGGACGCATGGTTGCCAACTTTATTATCGCCCGCAGCGGTAGTGACTACCTGCTGCGTCTGCCAATTGCTCAGGCTGAAGCCCTGCAGCAGCATCTGAGCCGCTACGCCGTGTTTTATAAAACCACCATGGCCATTGAAAGCGATCTGCAGGTAATCGGCAAAATTCCTGCGGAGGCCTCTCAGGCGACTCTGGAGGGACAACATCCACTGCTGCAGACTGATAGCAGCTATGTCCTGAGCTGGCCAGATGGCCGCGAGGAATGCTGGTCAGCCGCGGAAACAGCGGATGCCACAGACGACGTCAGCGCCTGGGCTGCGCTGGACATCGAAGAAGGCATCGTCTGGGTCACTGCAGCCAGCCGCGAAGCCTGGGTGCCACAGTTTGTTGATATGACCGCCCAGGGCGGCATCAGCTTTCACAAAGGCTGTTATACCGGCCAGGAGATTGTTGCCCGTCTGCAATATCTGGGAAAAACCAAAAAGCATCTGGTGAAAGCCTCTTCGGATGTGCCATTAACGGCAGAGATTACCGGCCATATTACGGACGGCAACGGCAAAAATATCGGCGAAATCGCCGCATGGCAGCAGGACAAAGGCCTGATCATTATTCAGGGCGAGCTGCCAACCCACGCACAGATTGGTGAAAATACCGTGCAGCTGTCTGAGCTTTTCTATACTGAAGAGATGAGCGCAGAGGAATCTGCTCAATCCAACGAGTAAACCGCAGCAAGGATGGTCCTGTCTGCGGCATTGCAGAGAGGCCCAACCATGAGCAACCTGGCCTTACAGGTTAAAGACGATATCGTCGCCAAAATCAAAAATGATCAGCTGGTTCTCCCCACCCTGCCGGAAATTGCCCTGCAGGTGCAGGAGATTGCTGAAGACGCCGCCACCACGATCCCGCAGCTGACTAAAATTATTGCTCAGGATCCTGCGATGACCGCACGCATCATTAAGGTCACCAACAGCCCGCTGATCCGCACCAGCTCGCCGGTGACCGATCTCAACACAGCGATATCCCGCCTCGGCATCGACTTTACCAGTAACCTCTGTGTCGGTCTGGCCATGGAACAGATGTTTCAGGCCACCCATGACATCATTGATAAACGCATGCGCAGCTGCTGGTCACGGGCCATGGAAGTCGCTGCCACCTGCCAGGTACTGGCCCGTCATTACACCAGACTGCAGCCCGATCAGGCCCTGTTAGCCGGGCTTATTCACCAGATCGGTATGCTGCCCATTCTTTCTTACGCAGAAGACAACGCTGATCTGCTGCATGACAGTATTTCGCTGGATCTGGTGCTGGAAAAACTGCACCCGTCGCTGGGTAGCTATATCCTGCGCAGCTGGGATTTCCAGCCGGATCTGGCACTGGTGCCGAAGGAATATCTGAATCTCAAGCACACCGCCGACAGTGCGGATTACACCGATCTGGTGCAGGTCGCAACGTTGCAAAGCTACGCTGGCAGCGACCATCCGCTGGGAAAAGTAAACCGTACTGAATTGGGATCATTCCAGCGTCTGGGGCTGGCGGCAGACGAGGAAGTGACGCAACTGGAAGCACTGTCGGAAGAGATGGAAGCCACCCAAAACGCGCTGGGCATGTAATTCACGGTGCTCTCTGCATGACTTCCTGCATGACTGCACCGGGGCCTGGCCCGGTCTGCATCCCGGGCAATCGACCTGCCGGTTTAAAGATCTTTCAGCGGGTGGTCCGCCGGTTTCCATGGCGCTGCCATTAACGCGTCTACCCACTCCGCCGGCACCTGATCTACCGAACTGTGTTGCCACTGTGGCGCATAATCTTTGTCGATGACCATTGCGCGGATGCCCTCAGCAAAATCCGGATGCCGGACAGCCTGCCAGGCCAGATCCAGCTCCCACTGCACAACCTCTTTCAGACTCAAAAAAGCGCCGCGCTGCAATTGCTCCATAATCAGAGCCGCCGTCGCCGGACAGCCCTTGTGAAAATTAGCAATGCCCTGTTGCAGCCACGGCTGATCACCCGCATAGCGGGCAAACTGCAAGGCAATATCTGCAAGTTCCCGGCTGGCAAATAACTGCTGCAAATCATCCTGAGCGGACGCCAGCTCACTGGCGGGCATAACAGCCTCCGCTGCCGGCTCCATGTCGTGCAGCAGGGTGCGCACAGTGCGATGATTTTCGGCTTTATTTGTCCCCCAGGAGGCCTTTTTCAGCCGCTGCAACATCTGGTCATAATCAGTATGCTGCAATGCATACTGTGTTAAGCCAAGTGTGCGACAATCCGGTGCATTCATGTGGCTGCCGCTTAATGCCATCCAGTGTCCGACTGGGTACGGCAAACGGGACAGATACCAGCTTGCGGCAACATCCGGGAAAAGCCCGATGCGGACTTCCGGCCAGGCGAGCTTCAGGGATTCGGTACCGACGCGGTGATTAGCGCCAATAAAAAGGCCTAATCCTCCGCCCATCACAAAGCCGTTGCCCCAGGCAATTAACGGCTTATTGAACAGATGCACACGATAGTTTTTTGCATACTCGCCACGAAAGAAATCATCCGCGTACTGATACTGATCTTCACCCGGTTGCATACTGTCGTAAATTTTGCGGATATCTCCGCCGGCGCAAAATGCTTTATCGCCGGCGCCCCTCATCACCACGGCGACCACTCGACTGTCGCGCTGCCACTGCTGCAACTGCTGATCAATCATCTCCACCATAGCCAGATCCACGGCATTCATCGCCGCCAGTGCATTCAGGGTGATAATGCCTATGTCATGGCCGCTGGCTGTTTTGCGTGTGCTGACTAATACGGGTTTGGCTTTGGTCAATCTGGTCTCCTTAAGCAGATTCAGAATTCATGGGAAGAGAAGCCTGTGGCCAATGAGTGTTACACTCGCTGCAGGCTGACATTTTACGGATACCCAATGCTGTCAATCATTCCTCTGCTGAGTCTGCTGGTTGTTCTCTTGGTAGTCGGGCTGCTGATTTTTGTGTTGCTGCTGGACACCGGACGACGCGGACGCGATCTCGCCACTGCCGGCAAGTCCATTGGCCTGGAATATCGCCCCTATGCGGCGCTCAGCCATGAAATCCGCGACGCTCACTTTGTATTACTGGAATGTGGCCAGTTCCGTCACTTCCGCCATCTGCTGGAAGGTCGCCACCCGAATGGTCGTTATATTAACACCTTCGATTACAGTCTGATCACGCCCGGTGGTACCTCTACGCAAACACTCTTGTTAGTGGAGTGTAAATTAGCGGCAGCGGAGCGCTTTGAAATTGAGAAAGATACCTGGCTGCGTCAGGATACATTCTGTGAAAGCCTGCAGGACCCGCTCTACCCGCTGCGCCCGGAACAAAAACCCATGTTGCTGAGACGCTGGCATATCAGCAGCGATCAGCCGCAGCGCTTTTGGCAACGCCTGACCCCGGAGCTGAGCGACTGGTTTTTGGCGCACCCGAACCTTCACATCGAATGGTCTGCTGGCATTCTGCTGATCTGCCGGCCGCACCATCTGCTGGAAGCCGATCAGATTGACGAAGCCATAAAACACGCTGATGATCTCTGCCAGTTACTTGCTGGCAAAGGAAAGGCCTGACGTCTGCAATGATAAAGATGCGACAGAATAACGCCATTCAGCCCTGCAGAGATTCAGCGCTGAGTTTTACCGTTCAGCTGTCGCCTTAAATACCCTGGAACCCGGTTATGACACCCCGATATTTTCTGCCAATCATTGCCGTTGTGATCATGCTGATCAGCGGCTGCACCAATACACAACAGGACACCTTGCTGGACAAAACCATGCAATATGGCCGCGCGGCACTGGGCTTCAGCGTCGCCGAGCAAAACGTTGGCGATATGTCTCTGAACTATATGGAACGGCCCGGTACCGGCCCGGTGGTGCTGTTAATTCATGGATTTTCAGCCAACAAAGAAACCTGGCTTAAACTGGCAGCCGAATTGCCCGATGATTATTACCTGATCGCACCGGACCTCGCCGGCCATGGTGACAGCCCGGCACCGGACAACGGTGACTACAACCTGATTATCCAAACCGACCGTCTGCAGCACCTGATGGCAGCAAAAGGCTTCGCGAATATTCACCTGATCGGTAACTCTATGGGGGGCGCCATCGCAACCATTTACGCAGCACGTTACCCGGATGAAGTTGCCAGCCTGACTCTGATTGATGCGGCCGGAGTTGATTCACCGCATCCAAGCCCGTTTATGCAGGCACTTTCTTCCGGAAAAAATCCCCTGATTGCGACTGACGAAGAAAGTTTTGAATACCGCTGGGATATGATTATGGAGCAACCGCCCTTTGTTCCATGGCCAATCCGCCCGGCTATGATACGTAAAACCATCAACCGTGCTGAAATAAACCGCATCATTTTTGACGATATGCTGGCGACCCGGGATCAGCTTCAGCAACAGGACTTTGAAGCTATGGTCGAGGAAAATATTCACATGCCGGTACTGATTATCTGGGGCGCACAGGATCGGGTACTGGATGTCTCATCGGTTGACGTCTTTGCATCCATGATGCCACAGGCGGAAACACATATTATGCCCGGAACCGGCCATGTGCCGCAGATAGAGGAAGCGGATAAAACAGCGGAAATTACCGCTGCTTTTATTGCCTCTGTTCAGCCCACAGTGCTGGCACAACACAATACGCCAAAATAAGGCGGCCTGATAAGGTAAAACTATCTGGAAAGACTAGCTGACACAGCTATTAAACACAGTGAACGAAAGATACTGAATAATCCGCTAAAACAGGGACGGATATCCTCTTCGTTCACTTATGCATGGTGGAGCCAAACGCCGACTCATAATGGCCATCGTTTTTATCCACTGTGTACACAGTACCGCGCATGGTGTCTGCAGAAAGTACAACGTATAGAAAACCCAACGTGTCTCCTGCCTGCCATATTGCCGGGTTACGTTCTTTATCCGCCAGTGCCGTTTCTTTCGCCCCGGCTCCCGAAATAATCTCTGTAGTGTTTCCGCATTCGGCAACCGGGCTGAGCCATTGCAGATTGTGATCATGGCCAGCAAACAGCAGATCCGCTTTACCACAGACGTGGTCAGTTAACAGATTCTTATACAGAATACCCTGATTCTTATGACCACCATAATTTCCCGCGTTACCGTGGCGGCCGTTGGAATACAGAGGAAAATGGCCGAATACGATTTTCCAGCGGGCGTCGCTCTGTGCAAATTGGGTGTCCAGCCAGGCGCCCTGTTGATCACGATAGGCTTTCTGAGATGCAGAATACTGAGTATCTGCGGGCCCTGCCAATGGCGCACCATCTATGGCCAGAAACGTTGCCAGCGGGTGCGGCGCACCCGGTAAATCGACCCGATAGTAACGACCTGGCATCTGCCATTTACCGTCTTTATTACCCTTGCCCTTGTCATAGGTGTACTGAATTTCGTATCTGCCAGACAGACTCTCTCCAGGCAGCTCTTTTTCAGCGGTCGGGTCATCATGATTACCGATGACCATATAAAAAGGAAAATTCAGCTCTGCGTAAGGTATTTCAAATTTGCTCTCGAACTGCGCATCAGAACCGCTCTTTACGCCATATTCATACACGTTATCACCGAGGCCGAGAGCAAAATCACACCCTCTGGACTGACACACAGCTCTGATGGCATCCGCCACCTGATGCTGTCCATCGCCTCCGGTGCCGGTATCGCCAATAACGATAAAGCGCAGAAATCCGGTGGGTTCTGAGCTGTAATCAGCCCCGTCAGCCGCATAACTCACTACAGGCAGAACGGCGCACAAAATACTGAAGAAGGCGAAGGTATTTATCTTAATCATGCCGGAATCCGTTCAGTTAAGAACATTCCTCTGTGCAGAAATCCAAACACCAGGGTAGCAGATAAATCGGTGACTTCACTTAAGGTAATCTTAAGGCCAGATAAGGCGAATGCTGCAGAAATCGGTATTCACCGTGCCCTTGGCCACAGTCCCCTGTCAGCACTGACATATTCAGACATCTGCTGCTTGCTATATACTCAGAGGCTAAAAAGTACCAACTGGCTGTTTATCTGCATGCAATGCTGCACGTGACCCGCTGAAGCACCAGTTCCGGCACAATCCAACCATAACAAGAAGCTGAAGATTATGACCAAGCCAAACCGCCTGACCCGGGTGATCAATAAAGTATCTGGCATGCCGAAGAGCCTGCAGCCCTGGATTCTGTCCAAAGTCATGGGCCGTGTGATCCCGTTCGCCGGCACCGCTGGCACACGGGTTGAAAAGCTGACCCCGAATGAATGCATCATCATTATGCGCAATCGCCGTAAAGTGCAGAACCATATCGGCAGCGTTCACGCAGCCGCTATGGGGTTACTGGCAGAATCCGCAACCGGCTTTATGACGGGTATGAGTGTTCCGGACGACCGGATCATTGTGATCCGCTCTATGCAACTTGAGTATCTCAAGCGCGCCAGCGGCGATATGACGGCCAGAGCCAGCTTCAGCGATGAGCAGCTCGATTATGTAAAAAATACAGAAAAAGGCGAGATACAGGTACCGGTAACCATTACCGATGCCAGCGGCACAGAAACCGTCAGAGCAACCATGATATGGGCGTGGACGCCCAAAAGCCGCTGATATCAACAGGCGAAGATTTAACCCATAAAAAAACGCCCGCTGATGCCACTGCTGTCCCACAGTTTGGGGCAGCAAATGAAAAAGCCTGGTTCCAAGTGTTATTCTGTTGTTACCACACAATAGAAAAACCAAGGAACCAGGCTTTGTCACATCATAACACCGCTTTTCATCAGTTGCTCAAACCTGTTTCGAGACATGAGTTTGAGTCCCTTGCAAAAATCCATCATTCGGGCCAGAAACTGCGCTCTGCTACGCGCTGGGATCAGTTCATTGGTATGACGATAGCTCAGCTTTCCGGAAAACAAAGTCTGCGTGATATTCAGGCCAATCTCGAAACTCAGAGAAACAAGCTTTACCATCTTGGTGCTCAGCCCATAGCCCGTTCAACACTGGCCAGACTGAATCAAAAGCAGCCCGCAGATCTTTATAAAGCACTGTTCGGAAAGCTTCTGAATCGTTGTAAAAGCCAGGCATCTGGCACCCATAAATTCCGCTTCAAAAACCCACTGTATTCTCTCGATGCCAGTGCGATCGACTTGTCTCTGAACCTCTTTCCATGGGCTGCCCACCGCGATGATACGGCCAATGTGAAACTCAGCGTCGGGCTGAACCACGGGACAATGATTCCAGAGTTTGTCGCTCTCAGTGATGGCAATGAAAACGATATGGTCGAAGGAAGGAAATTTGATTTTCCCAAGGGCAGTATTGTTGCTTTTGACAAAGGTTATATCGATTACGAATGGTTTAATTCACTGACAGATAAAGGGATTTTCTTTGTTACACGACTAAGGTCCGGCTCAGTATATCGTGTTACTGGCGACTATCCTGCCAATAAAGCTGACGGTATTCTCAAAGATCAGGACATTCAGTTCAGCAGCGATCACGCACAGAAACGGGGTGCTCCACCTCTGCGCCGGGTGGTGTATTACTGCCGAGAAACGGGAAAAACATACGAGTTTTTAACCAATCACTTCCAGCTGGCAGCAAAGACCATCGCAGGTATTTATAAGGATCGCTGGCAGGTTGAATTATTCTTCAAAGCCATTAAGCAGAGCCTGCATATCCATGCGTTTTCAGGGACATCACGCAACGCGGTGATGACTCAACTCTGGATTGCTATGATCACCTATCTACTGGTGGCTTATGCCCGCTATGCAGCCCGGTCTGGTTGGACAGTTTTACGAATGTTGCGGGTGCTGAGAGTAAACTTGTTCGAACGAAAGACACTGCAGGAAGTGCTGAATCCACCTCCACGACAGAGAAAAGAAAACGAGCCTCAGATGAGGCTCGTGATATGAATCCCAAACTGTGGGACAGCAGTGCCGCTGATGCGGGCGTTTTTTTATGGCGAAAACGAGCGATAAAATCAGTTCACTGAAGCCATATATTCACGGCGCTTCTGCTCCGCTTCAACAAATGCCAGCCACTGGGCGGCAGTCTTTTCAGCTTCAGGGAATTTCTCAGCCGCTGCAAAGCTCTGTCTGGCGCCATTCAGATCGTTCATATTGAACAGAATATTACCTTTCAGAATATAAGCATTAGACGACTTATCAAAGTCATCGTCTTTCAATGCTGCGTTGACATTATTCAGAGCCAGTTTCCATTCCTGGCGCTCCGTATGAATCTGAGCCAGCTTAAAGAAGTCCGAGCCCTTCTGTGATTCACCAGCCGCTTTGGTCATCGCAACAATAGCTTTGTCATATTCTTTGGCCAGCATCCAGGCATCACCCAGCGTAGACAGGTTTTTTGCTGTCGGCTTGATGATTTCGTCCTTCAGACCTTTTTCCAGAATATTGGCTGCCTTGTACGGAATATCCTGCCCCATCAGAGCGTAAGCGAGACTGATCAGATCACTTTCACGCTTCAGATAACCCTGATCGTAAGCTGTTTCCAGGGTCGACAATTCCTTCAGAGGCTTATTCAGTTCACTGTACACAGCCGCTAACTGAGTCCAGTACTGAGGCTTAGGATACAGTGTCGCCAGATCCTGCAGACAGCGGGCCAGATTGTTAAAATCTTTGTTCTGATAATAAACAGCGCGCTCCAGCATCAGCCAGTTTTCTTTTGGCTGATTGCCCTGTTCTTTAACCAGCGCAATGGCTTTTTTAACATCCGGCAACGCTTTGCCGTACTGCTCCAGCTGAAACTGCATCTGCGCACGCAGGATATAAGCTTCAGGTCCTGGCTTTTCCACCACGGCAAACCATTTATTCAGCATCACCAGAGACTTTTTGTAGTCTTCCTGAATCAGGTAAAGCTTGGCCAGACTATACAGTGTTGTCTGTTCCAGACTTTCAGGAATACTGTCGATGGCCACAACCTGCTCGTACGCTTTAATAGCACCGGCATAATCTTCCTGATTGAAATACACATACGCGTACATATTGAACGTCATGGCCTGCTCATAAGAGTTACGGCGAATCTTTTCAACTGACGCCAGCTCATCCAGCGCTTCTGCATATTTCTTTTCGTCGGCTTTAGCACGAACAGCATCCAGTTTATTAAAAATAACCGGGCGCATGGTCTGACTGCGACGAACACGCTTCTTGGAAGACTGCGAATCAGAATTCTCAGCTGCTGCCGCCTGTGGCACTGCCACTGGCAGCAACGCAAGGGAGCTGTATCCGAGTATGGCACTCAGTGCGATAATAACGGGCTTTTTCATACTCACCTCGCCTGTCAGTTCTTGGCCAGTTCAAAACGGATAATGTTGCGCACGCCTGTTACTTCTACTGGCTTACCATTTTCCATTTTTGGCTTATATTTAAACTTGGTTACTGCCTGCTTGGCGGACTGATCAAAAATACCTGCTGGCTGAGCTTCAACAACCACGGGATCAACAACCGTTCCCAGAGTTGTTACGGTAAATTCGACAACCACGTAACCTTCAATACCCTTCTGTGCAGCACGGCGCGGATAATTCGGCGCGACTTTCACAATCGGCAGATATTCGCCATCACCGGTACCACCACTCAGACCAGCATCAACATTCAGATCTGCACCCAGATCAAAACCGCCGATATCAAATGCAGAAGTATCCGCTTTGGCGATATCCGGGCGTGGCATATCCGGCTGCGGTGGTTCCTCCGGCGGAGCCGGTGGTTTTTCCGGCTTGCGGTCTTTGGTCTGCACGTCGTCGTCCGGTTTGGACATCACAAAGCTCTGCAGCTTGCCGTAGTCCTGTTCATTCAGAACAGAACCACCACTGCTGATCAGACTCTGCATCATCCAGAACACGGCGAAAGTAGCAGCCGCGGCAACCGCCAGTGCAGCGCCGAAGCGAAGCATCACGGATTGCATTATCAGTTCTCCGTTGCCAGTGAAACGTCGTAAACACCCGCTGCCCGGGCAGCATCCATCACAGCAACCAGAAGACGGGTTTTCGCCTCTTCGTCGGCCTGAATAACGACAGTTCCCTGTGGATTTTCTGCGTGCATGCGTTCGATGTTGGCACGTACCTGGCTTTCATCTACGCGGCGCTTATCGATCCAGATTTCACCCATATCATTGATGGCAATCAGGATGTTAGCGCGCGGTTTTGCCTGAGAGGTACTGGCATCCGGACGATTAACTTCAATACCGGTTTCTTTAACAAAAGACGCTGTCACGATAAAGAAAATCAGCATGATAAAAACCACGTCGAGCATTGGCGTAATATCGATTTCGCCTTCTTCTGCCTGAGCAGACATATTAGAAAAACCACGTCTCATAACATTACTTCCAAATTAGTGGTCAAAAGTTAACTGGTCTTCAAGATGGACCTGTTTACGCTTGATATAACGATCCAGAATGGATTGGGCGAACCCCCCGGTCAAAGCACCTACCATCCCGGCCATAGTCGGAATCGTCGCTTTGGAAATACCGGATGCCATCGCTTTCGGACTGCCATTCCCCAGGAACGCCATCACGTCGAATACTTCGATCATGCCGTAAACAGTACCCAGCAAACCGAACAGAGGCGCCAATCCGACCAGCATCTTAATGGTCGACATACCGGCGGACATTTCCGAACCCAGACGGGCAATAATTTCCTGACGGATCTGGTGAGCCGTCCAGGAAGTGCGCTCTGCGCGCGCTTCCCATTCACGGATCGCATTCTTCACATGATTGCGATAAACAAAAGCGAAGTATGCAGTGCGTTCCAGTACCATCAGCCAGAGGATAAATATCAGTCCCATGATGGCGAAGAGGACTTCGCCTCCCCGCTCAAGGAACAGATATACCGGCTCGTATAATTCTGTGAACATTGCGAATTACGCCGCTTTAGAGTGTTGCTGTTCAGCCTGGCGAGCCAGAATACCGGTGGCACGTTCTTCCAGGATCATCATCAGTTCACGGGAACGGTTGTTGGTCAGTGTGTGCAGGAATACACATGGAATCGCTGCCACCAGACCCAGAACGGTTGTTACCAGTGCCTGAGAAATACCGCCAGCCATCAGCTTAGGATCGCCGGTGCCGAACAGAGACATGGTTTCAAACACGTCGATCATACCGGTTACCGTACCCAGCAGACCCAGCAGAGGTGCAACAACAGAGATGATTTTGATCCAGCCAATGGCGCGGGTCAGACGTGGAATTTCTGCAGCAATAGCTTCACCCAGGTGCAGTTCCAGTGTTTCTGTATCAGCATTTTTATTGGCATTAAATACCGCCATAACACGACCCAGAGCATTATTTTCGTTCGGAGTTTCCGATTTCATCTGACTCTTGATTTTGTTGCCTTCGCTGTACAGTACAATCATGCGCCATACCGCCAGCAGAACACCGATCGCACCCAGCACCAGAATGATGTAACCAACCACACCGCCCTGATCAACACGGTCGCCAAGTTCAGGTGACTGACCCATGATTTTCAGCAGTTGGCCGCGGGAAGGATCGACCCAGAAACCGGTCAGTTGTGTACCGGAAGCAGATTCCAGTTCAGATACAGGGCCTGTGTAGCGGCCACCCGGCTGCTTATCCAGTTCCACCAGACGGCTGGCTTCCAGATCCCAGTTCAGATACTTGCCATCAGCAACAGCATTAAAGCCACCGATACGGATAACATTTTTATTGGTCGTTTCACCGGATGGCAGAACCACTTCAGCGTTGTATTCAGCAATACGGCCACTGAAAGTCATTTCACGCTGCATTTCAAACCACAGCTGTTCCAGGTTTTCGATGGAAGGCAGCTTGGAGGTTGAGCCCGCAGTTTTGATCAGATCATTCAGGAAGGCTTCACGGCCCGGAACTTCGGAGCTGATCACAGAACCTTCAAATACGGCTTTGGTGTCGCCAGCAACCTGCTGCAGCACACCAAATAATTCTTTCAGAGAACCCATGCGGTTAGTCAGACGTTGCTGAGCTTCTGCAATTTCTGTTTCGTTCTGTTGAAAGGCCTGTTCTTTATTGGCGCTTTCCTGCTCCAGACGGGTACGTTCCGCCTGAGCTTCAGATACCAGACGCTGCTGCTGAGCGCGCGACGCCTTAAATTCAGAAATACGCTGCTGGAACGCTTTGTCATCACGCGCCTGACCCTGTTTTACCAGGCTCAGCAGATCATCAACACTGACAGACTCGGCTGCAGTGGCTGGCAGGTTCATACCGATAGTTGCTGCAGCAACCAGGAATACGGAACGCAGTTTCATCAGTTAGCCTCCTGGTTTGAAGCAATTGGAGCAGCAACCGGAACCTTGATCAGGTCTGGCGCAGCCTGTTCACGGGCGATTCGGATGCCGGCAATAATTTTACTTTTGTATTCAGCATCCAGTGGCTGCCATTCACCAGCGGCAGTGTTCCACACGCCCAGATCCTGACCATCCAGAGACTGATAAACCAGAGCAACACGACCAACGCGCAGGAAATCCACTTCACGCGGCTGACCGCTGATATCCAGCGTTCCGCGATACGATTCAATGGTACGGCCGTAATCAACTTCTGCCTGATAGGCATCCATTACTTTGCGGTATTTTTCTGCCACAGTAACGTCAGAACGCCCCATCAGCTCTTTCAGTTTATTGACGCGGCCAGCACGCTCTTCTTTTAAGAAAGGCACATCGGCAGCTACAAACTGATCAATAGAATCAATCATGCGCAACATCAGAGGAGTAATCTGACGTTCAACCAGAGTCACGTTTTTGATGCTCTGTTCGATACTGGTCAATTCTTCCTGCTGTGCCGCCAGCTGCTTGTCCAACTGCTGGATGTACACTTTAAGGCCATCGTTCTCTTTGATCAGACCGCGGTACTCACGCTCAGAAGCGCGGATGCTGTCATCAATGGAATCAATAGTTTGCTGAGACTTCTGCGCCTTAACAGCACGATCCACGCCCTTATCCAGTGCGCTGTCGACTGAGGCTGCAGAGGCACCGAACACTACGCCGGCGGAGAGCACAGCGGCTGCCAGAAGGCTGCGGGTTTGCAGTTGCATATTTAACACCTGAAATTATCAATTACGCCTGCCGGAGCAGGATTACCAAATTCAGAGCGCACGATACTGCAGGTCTGTGACAGTTCTGTGACATGACAGAAATACTTCAGATATATGACACCAGAGGTAGGAAGTGGCGTAAAAGAGGCAATACAACAGAAGGAAATGAATAACCCACCCATAAAAAACGGCACCCGAAGGTGCCGTTTTTATCAGATAATTTTAAGAAACAGGTTTCTTAAAATTATTCCTGACCCTGGGTCTCGATACCATCGAGGGAACCAGGAATGATCCAGCCAGCCCACCATGCATCTGCAGCAGCAGTGCCTGGCTCAACCGCACCGATGTAATCGGTGTTTTCAAAGGCGAAACCTGAACCGTTATCAACTGGCGCCCAAGTTGCAACAGATACTGCACCAGCAGGAGCAGTCAGGGCAGCAGAAGCGTCCAGAGTTACAGTCGCAGCACCAGAATCAGTTTCGGTGTCAGCTGCACGTTTTGCGTAGAAGTCGTCATCACACTGACCAACAACGTTAACCAGAGTTACGTCAGATACGCTGTCGATACCTGCTGGCATACCAGCACCAGTAGTTCCATCATCATTATCGGTGTTAGAGTCATCGATACGAACACAGTCGGTAAAGTTCAGAACTGCAGAGTTGTAAATACGTGCAGTCACAGAACCACGCAGACGCATACCTGGCTGACCGCCACCTTCACCGTTCTCATCCAGCGCTTTGTTAACTTCAGAACCAACGATGGTGATGTTAGCCAGAGCACCTTCTGTCTGAGGAACGTATTCGTCGTCAGAAGAGTTAGCTTCGATACCACGAGGATCGTTGCTGCCGCTAGGGCCAGTTGCAGTTGGGTTCTTACGAACGATTGCGAACTGAACGTTACCTTTGTAACCAGTATCGAAGTCGATATCGTCGTCGTCGTTACCAGTCAGAACTGCGTGAGTTACGTTAACAGTACCGCCGAACCATTCGATACCATCATCCAGGTTGTTGTGAACCTGAACGTAATCGATAGTCGTACCGTGACCAACGCCCTGCAGAGTCAGACCGTTAATTTCGTTGTTAGGACCAGCTACTTTACCGGCTTCAGCAATACGTACGTAAGAGATGGTACCGCTGTTATCAGCTGGCTCATTACCACCGTAGAAACCTACGCCAGTACCGCCTTCACCTACAACGTTACATACTTCGTCGGTGTTACCTTCAAAACATGCACCAGTGTTACCAGCGCCATACTGCGGAGCGAAGCCCTGAACGATTACACCGCCCCATTCACCCATACCATCAAAGTTGTCATCCTGGTATGAAGAGAAAGTGATCGGCGCAGAAGCAGTACCGACCGCTTCCAGTTTAGAACCACGGGTTACCAGCAGAACACCGTCATTGTAAGCACGTACATGAGTACCGGCTTCAATAGTCAGAGTAGCGCCATTTGCTTTCAGAGAAGCAACGTCAGCTGCGTTGTTTACGCCACCGTTACCATAACCAACTTTTACGAAACCACTCAGCAGCCAGGTTTTATCGGCAGTCAGAGTGTAGTCTTCGTCGATAGTACCGCTCAGAGTACAAACATCGCCTTCACAGGAAACGAAGGACTGACCGTTATCGTCGTTGTTGTCGTCATTGCTGCTGCTACTGCTGCTTCCGCCGCCACAACCAACAAGTGATGCAGTCAGCATTGCTACTGCCAGATAGCTTTTCTTCAGTTCCATTTAATCTTCCTCTCTAGTGGAATTTTCTGAGTGGCTGCATAGTCACACAGGTAAATTACAATCAGATGACAATCAGAAAATATACTCAGCAGTTGCTGTGTAATTCCGACCGGTGTAATAACTTTCAATTTCATTGTCGCCCTGTGAATAAGACACTTTGGCGTCAGTAATATTGTTGGCCTTACCTTTAAATACCAGCGTGTCGCTGTAATCCCAGCGGTACACCATATCAACAGTTACGCGACCATCTTCAATTTCGTTATCAATGTCGCCACGGGACGTAGCATAAATACGATCACTGAAATAATTCGCCAGGAAAGTAACCGACTGACCGCTTGGCAGGTGGTCGAAACCAAGCTGAATATTGGCCAGATAATCTGACTGACCCTGCAGTTCACGGGAAGAACGTTTTTCCAGCTGCGCAGACGCTGCTTCCAGTGTTACTTCAGAATCAATGTAAGAAATGTTTCCGGAGAGGAAGCCAGTCCAGCTGTCGGAATCAATAATGTTCTTACGGAAATCCAGTTCGATACCGTTAATGTCAGCAGAATCTTCGTTACGGAAGGTATAACCATCCGCTGCGTTACCGTCGCCATTCGCTACAGTACGTTCGATCGGAGAATCTACCGTTTTATTGAAGTAGGCCAGCGTGATGCTTTCTTCATCAGAGAAGTAATATTCCGCACGCAGGTCGAAGTTGGTGATATCTGAAATTTCCAGATCAGGATTACCGATCAGCGGATCATCTGTTTCCGGATCGTACTGAACAGACGCAGAACGTTCGGTAATACCTGGGCGGGATACTGTACTGGTCACGCTGGCACGGAACTGCCACTCTTCATTCAGACGGTAGCTGGCAGATACTGCTGGCAGAACTGCATCATCGTCCAGAGAGTTTTTAATACCACCGGCATCCGGGTATTTCAGTTCCTGAGTAAAATCTTCATAGCGGGCACCGGCCAGCAGAGACCAGTCGCCTAAATCGATTTTACCGGACAGATAACCAGCAGACGTTTCACTGGTTGCTTTGTAGTTATCGGTATCCGTTGTACGGGTCGTGAAACCATAAGTACCATTCTCGAACGCGTCACGATCAAGAATATCTTCCAGAGAGCCTGTCTGATCAGCGTTAGCGAAATCCAGCGTGGCAATACCGAAACGTCCCATATCAACGGTACGGTCTTTATTGGAATAATCCAGGCCTGCTTTCAGTTCGAGGAAGGTGGTATCACCCAGAGTCATCTCTGTTGTGTAATCCACACCCAGATCAAAAGAGTCTTCCGTCAGCTCCGAGAAACGGCGCTCAAGACCACCGGCAAGGATATTGCCATTAATAAATTCATAGCTGCGACGGTCTGGCTCATCACGCTTGGTCTGCGCTACACCGACACGCCATTTGACCTCATCCGTACCGATACCATCAAAGTAAACACCACCGGAGAACTGTTGGCCCAAATACTGGCGCTCGACCCACTGCAGAGTTACGTTGCTGACATCCTGATCGAGGGAGTCGTTGTAAACACTTTCCGTTTTAACGGTATCGTCAGTTTTACGCAGCAGAATGGTTTTACTGGTAACGTCATAAGAATTACCTTCAATGCCAGCCACAAAATAACCGGTCACATCCACTTTGCGCTGTGAACGCTCATAGGTACCGCTTTCACTGGAAGAATTCAGTTTGGCATCGTGACGTGCAGTCCACTTATCTTTGTATTGGAAAGCACCATAATAACCGGCACCGGAATCGTATAAGTGGCCAGTGCTGACAGAAAAACCACGCTCTGGTTTAGCTTCAGCTGTCTGCGCATCATAAATATTTTCGAAAGAAGTGCCGAAGTCGATCGCATCTTCACTGCCTGGTACCAGACAGTTATTTGGGTTGCCACAATAGTTAACACTATCGCGTCCACCATTAGTCAGACTGTCGGCAAAACCCGGCATTTCGCGGGTACCATCGTCATAGCCGAGGTAATCGGTATCGCCACCCTGGTAGCTGCCAATATCAGAAAAGGTAGTGCGATCGTTCATGCCCAGTGTAACAGACGCTTTGGACATGGTTTCATCAGGCAGACCTTTGGTATTCATCAGAATGGCACCGCCAGTAGCGTCGCCCGGCATATCCGGGGTAAAGCTTTTCTGAATATCGATACCACCCAGCACTGAGGCCGGGAACAGATCCAGCGGTACGTCGCGCTTCATTGGATCGGTACTTGGCATAGGGCTGCCATTCAGACGGGAAGCAATATAGCGACCGCCCATACCACGTACGACAGCATACTGACCGCCAACAACCGAGACACCAGCCACACGATTCAGCGCAGAAGCTGCAGAAGAATCACCAAAACGTGCCATCTGTTCAGAACCAATGGCATCCAGAACGGCACTGGAATCACGCTCCTGTGCAGTCGCGGTAGAAGGAATATAAGTACCAACGGCAACCACTTCCTCGATCATGCCATCACCGGACATGCTCATGGTCAGGTTAACACCGGTATTCACACTGCCCATTACGCGCACGTCTTTTACATCACGCTCGCCGTAATTCGGGTGGTTAATAACCAGGGAATATTCACCGCGTGGTAACTCAAAGCTGAAGAAACCCTCTTCATCGGTCATCACGCCCTGTTCAGTACCAGCAATGGATACACGCGCGCCGGATACCGGGCCACCGGTTTCTTCTGACTGCAGGTAACCGGACAACTGACCCAGTACAGCAACCTCTTCAGAACCTGGGGTGTAAACATTAATTTCCGGCATAGCTTCACCGGCAATCATTTCCACCTGCACTTCTGCATTCTGCTCACTGGCGGCAGTAGAGAAATCGAATTCCCCCATCCACTCACCATACTTGCTCAGTTCAACAGTGTGCTTACCACTGTCGATATCAAAGACCACAAAGCCGGATGTACTTACCAGCTTCTTCTGACCATCAACAGATACTGCCAGATCACGTACGGCACTGCCGTCTTCAGTCACATAGAAGACGGCCTGTCCGGCCATAACCTGAGCAGAAAAGATCGCTGATGCCGCTGTTAACAGGACACGATTTGGTTTCATTTAGCCCCCCAAAGGAACGCAGGAATTTATGGACAGCGCCGTTCTTACCGACGGTTGGGATCATCCGATGATCAGAACATCCGTGCAGACGCTGCACCTCTTATCAGTGCGCGCAGTATGTTGCGGATATGTGACACTTAGATGACATACGGAATATTCCGCGCGCTATTCAGATTCTTAGTGGAACAAAACCCCACAAAGACAAAGGGAAGAGATATGAAACAGAAAATGTCGTTACAGCCGCGCCCTGCACTGGCTCTGAAAAGACTGCCTGTGCTCTGATAAGGCTGCCTGTGCTCTGATAAGGCTGCCTGTGCTTTGAAAGATGCCTGTGCTTTGAAAGATGTCGATGGACCCAGAACCTGAATCAAACGCGATACGAAGCTTTAACACATACCCGGCAGCCCGGTGCTCAGACTAACCAATGTTGCCAATGCACCGGCAAAACATGGTACGATAGCTCCACAGAATAATAATAAGCAGGACTCGATATGGATAAGCCAATATCTGTGCGCCAGCGTCGGCTGTTAAGCACATCTCTGATGGTCGCCCTGAGCTCAACACTAATGGCCTGTGGCAGCGGCGGAGGTTCTTCCGGTGGCGGAGGCTCTTCCAGTGATGGGAGCACAGCCACACCAGCAAACCCTCTGAATAATGGTCCAGACGCTTCAGCGCCAGAGGTCAGTAAAACCCCGGTGGACTATGCATCACTCGCTGACCGGTCTTTGCAGCAGTGCATAACAGACACAGGCATTGAATTCCGCGAACAGCTGCAGACTCTGCATTGCAGCCATAGCAATGTCGCATCAGTCGAAGGACTGCAGCAGTTTAAGCAACTGACGGTAGTCAGCCTGAACAATAATCTCATCAGCTCGCTGGAACCACTGACGGGGATGAGCCAGCTTTATTATCTGGACATCAGTCACAACCGGGTTGAACAGCTGCCACAGTTCCAGGTCAAAGCCTCATTATCCACACTGATCATTGATAACAATCAACTGCAGTCAGTCGCAGCCCTGAATACTTTGCCAGCGCTGACGCGTCTTTATATCGACAACAATGAAATCCGTGATCTGTCACCGGTAACCGAACTGACTTCTGTCCGTCATCTTTCCACGTTCAATAATCCGGCACCCCTGCCATCGACGTTGCCCTCAGGATTGTTGAGTTATCGGATCTGATTAGCGATAAGAGATTTAAAAATACCGGCTGATGCCGGTATTTTTTTGCGCACAGGACATTTAATTATTGTAAGTCTGTGACCAGGAAGGACGTGTTGTCGCATCGCCATAGTTAGTATTGGCGCCATAAAGCTGAAAGTTTGGATGGCCCGGGAAATAGTTATTGGGATGATCGCCATTTTGTGTGAAGGAGATCAAACCACCATCGCCACCCATATTCAGCCAGAAGCCCGGGGAAGTTACCTCAGGAGAAAAGCCCTGCACTTCACTCCACTGAATTGACCGGCTGCCCATACTGATAAAGAAGGCACTGGTATTATCCAGATAGTTCGACTGTACCGGGAACAACTGTGCCGTCGGCGATTCATCCAGAACACTTTCCGGATCACTGACCAGCAGGTTTACCAGCGCACCATTGACCGCATACAGAGTCAGATTAGAAGAATCCAGCCAGCCAATGGTTCGCACCCCACCAAGGAACGCTTCCAGTTCAAGGCTGCCCAGACCACCGATTATCGGCAGCTCGATTTCTGCAGTAATCGTAGGTTCGATAAAACCGGAGATTACATCAATAATATTGCCCTGATAGCCGTACGAGTTTTCCGCACCAACACGGAAGCCAACCAGCTGCTGTACACCACTGCTTTCGTCAAATGCAAACTCAATATAGGGGTTATCCTGCACAAAAGGGGTCAGCTCATATAAACCATCGCCAATATCAATAACCTGCCCCATGGTAATGTCCCGCAGTTTAATATCGACACCAGCATCCGGCTCAAAGCCACCGGGATATTCAAAAAAACTGACCGCCGCGCCGTGAGTCAGTAATGAGGATTCGTATTCAGCATCGCCAAGGCCAACCGAACCACAGGGGTTTGCGGTGCAGGCCCAGGCAATATTATCGTTGTAATCCACTGGCACTATGTTGTTGTAGCAGATCTTATCGCCGCCAGCACCACCGGTACAGTTGGTACCTTCCGGGCGCCAATAGCGTCCAAGAGCGAGTTCATCTACGTTGGCGTTGATTTCAATATGCGCCCCCATAGTAATACGCAACATATTCAGTTCTGAGCCATCGCCCTGTTGCACCAGGTTCTCGGATACTTCAAAAATTGCCTGCCCATAGGTCGCGGCCAGTTCGCTTTCATTCATCGCCTGCAGGCTGAATACCGGTGAAGAAAGCAACGCGGTAAGTAGTGTGATGATTTTCAGAGTGTTCATTGTCATTATTTTTACTCTGTTGCAAATATGGTCATGGTTGATGCTGCTGGTAACTGTAGCGTGCCATCAATTTCGACGGCCATCAGGAAGCGGGAGCCCGGATTAACTTCACGATCCGTACTCATATAAATGCCATCGGTTTTCAGTTCATCGAATACAATTTCTTCCGGCAATGTCCACTGCAGTGCTCCGGTCTCAGCAGTCGGACCGAAGTCGCTGATGAGATCCAGCTGCAATCCCTGTATTTCCACCGCGCCGGTGAGATTGTCGACCACCAGCCAATATTCATTGTTGTCGGCATAATCTGCCGCAGTATTGGTGTAACTGATGCGCGAGCCACTATCCAGCTCCACCCTTGCACTGATAGTGATACCAGCCTGTCCGGAAGATGCCGCCAGATCGGCCTCATCCATAACCAGCAGTTCAGCCTTCACATCAGGAATCAGAATAAAAAAAGGCAATCCGCATAACGCCAGATGAGTTATTCTTTTTAGGTTCATGATTAAAGATCCTGGGTGGTAATAATCAGGCGCTGAATCTCAATGCCTTTAATTTCGACCACGTTCTGGTTGGGTACATACGGAATTTCATTTCCGGGATTTGCCTGATTGTAGGCTGCGACCTGCTCGTTATAGATCACCGTTTTGGGAATAAAGGCCCGGTGTGAAACATTACTGATGGTCGATACAATATTGCCGTCTGCATCACGCAGAAAAATATCTTCATAGCCAGTAATCAGATCCGGGTCACTTTCATCACCAAATGCTATGGACTGGATGTAGATATTGCCCTGCGGCGCCTGAGCAACATCCTGCGGTAATCCGCCAATTTCAATACGCAATTGTGTCGTGGGTGCCAGCACATTCGGCACAGCGTCTTTCCAGGTACCGCGTTCGACCTGTGCGTATTGCACGGTGCTGATGGTTAATGGCTGATCAGCATTACCCAGCGGCAGGTACATATCGACACCACGCAGTTCAAGTGAACTGGCCAGCGCACCCTCCGGGTCTGTGGTCAGACGGATAACATCGGCCTGTAAACCTGTGGTCATTGCCAGCGACAGTCCACGATCACCATAAAATGGCTGCCCACCATACTGATAATTCGCCAGTTCAGCTGCCGATAAAGTTTCACCCTGGCCGCTGTGAGCCCATAAATAGGCCGATGTGCCGTAAAGTCTGACGCCCTCCAGGTCCGCATAGGTCAGAAAAGAAGCATTGGCTTCTGTGCTGTTGCGATTGGTATCGTTGATCATATCGACGCGAAAGTGCAGATCGAATTTATCTGTAGCCTGATCCAGCTCCAGTTCACGCTGAGCTGATTGTTCAGCGAATGATGTGCTTAAAAATGGCAGGTAGCTGACATCAACTGAATTGCTGTCGGTAAAGAAGTCCTGAGGCAATCCGCGATAGTAATCAATATCCGCACCTTCGCTTGCCGGCTCATAATAATGATCGGAAAAAGATGCAAAGCTGCGCTCCAGCTGTTGCAGGTCCGCAGTAGGAAAGCCCATATACAAAGCCGTGTGTGTGCGGTTACCGCTGACCAAAGATCCGTTACCCAGAGGATCAATCAAGCCTGTATGCCGTTCCGTTATTTCGCGGATATCAGCAATATAAAACGGATCATCGTAGGTACCAAAGCGCCCGGCCAGCATCCCACTTTCTTCTGTACTGCCACTTTTGTACATCCGCAACTCGCTGAAAATCATATAATCAGGGTCAGGACCATCCGTCAGCTTCAGTTTAATTTTAAAGGACTCAGGATCACTGTAATCGGCAGAATTCAGCAGCACGTTATCGAATACTGCCGCAATCCCTTCACCGGTTACTTGCGACATCTCCTGATCATCCAGGGACTGCATGGCCAGTGCACAACCAGGCACCATCAATATGCAGATTATGGTTGGGCATTTCATTGGTCGACTCCCCATGTGTAACGATCATCATTTCCGGAGCAGGAAAAGAGTCCGGTATCGCGCACATTAATCTGCTGTCCGGTGGATATCCGGCACCAGATTTCACTGCCGCCCGTCTCTTTGACGTTCAGAGAACCATTATCGTTTGTCAGCTCCCAGGTTTTTGGCCCACTGTTGCAATCGGTACGCAACAGATCACCATCATTTGTGGCGCAGGCATTATCACCTTTATTAATCATGTATTGATTCTGTGGATCATAAGTCCATAACTCAGCATTCAGTACAGATGCAGAGCAGTTGTTGGCTTCGTAGCGTTCATCGCCCTCGTCCCAGGCAACACAGCGACTGCCGTCAAATATCAACCGGCGCCAGCGCGGCGCAGAACGGATATTCAGTATCTGCTCATACACTTCATCGGCATTTGCGATATTGCTGTCAGGGCCACCCCAGACTGTCAGCAGAATCTGAGAGTTAATCTGGTTCTGATAAGTAAAAGGCAGCGTCAGGCGGGTAGAAAAAGAACGGGCTGCCGCAGTCATACCATCCGCATAAGCAAAACTGCCGCCGGTATTATCCAGCGTTGCACCGTTACTGCTGAGCAGCGACCAAGTGTAATTAATCTGCGCATGTTTCTTATTCACGCCTGTGCGTTCCGGTATCACTACAGACAGATCAACCTGGCCTGAGGCTCCGAGGAAATCATCAATTGCATAGTAGGTGCCGGCCACAGACGTTGCGTTATTATTCACGGCAGATTGAGTAACCAGAATCTGATCATTCACACTGTTGTCATTGGTTATGACAAAATCGCGATAGGTCTGATTAACACTGCTATCCTGGTTTGCGTTACTGAGTGCCCCCAAACCGACAGTACGCGTCGGCTGAGGATCGCTGAGAGTTACCCTCACGGTATAGTTGCTGTTACCGTTGAACAAAACATCTTTGGTACGGATAGTAAGCTGCGATGACGCAGGAATGCCACCATAGCTGAAGCTGAGCGCGCCCGTATTGCCGGCAGGAGCTGAATAACCGAAGCTCAGATAATCCGCGTCGTTTTTACCGGAGGTTTTATTCAGAACTTCAACGCTGCGCACAACAGTAAAATCGGTTTCCGGATTTCCAGCCCGGGCAATATCCACTGTTAACAGCTGACCTTCATACACAGTTGCTGATGTATCTTCCACAGTCAGCAGAGCCGGGCTGGTCACATCGACCAGCGTCAGAGTGGCAGAGGCCGCTGTAACATTTTCATCATGACCATCGCCGTTGCTCGGAAGCACAGACACAACAACCTGCTCGTCATCTTCCTGATAATTATCGTTCACCAGCGTAATGGTAATAATCTGGGTTTCAGAGGAAGGCGTTGCCGTAACAGTCTCCGTCAGAGCTGGCCAATACAATGCAGCAGTATTGGTGAAGTCTGCTGCGCCAGTGTTTGCTGTTACCGGGCTGACCGATACAGAAAGCTCTGCTGCCGGTGCATAAATACTGGTGTCTGTGCGCACAACAGCGAGTTCACACAGCAATCCGCCGGCAGCCGGTTGCAATTCAGCCGGCACTGTTGAATCTGTATTTGGCTCCTTGCAACTGAAACTGTCAGCAGCAAAGGCAAAATCACCGGGTTCATAATCACGAATAATCAGACTGGCCTGATCCTGCTCTGTGAGCAGAGGATCAAACAGCACTTCATCGTAATTAAGACTGACAATAGTCACCGTCAGAACTTTATCGGCAACGCCAATATCCGGATTATCGATAGCCTGTATCGCGAAACAGCGGGCACTGCTGTCACCGTCAGCAAAAAATACACTGCCCGTCATAGCCGCGGGATTAATACTGCCAGCGACATATTGATAGTCGATATTTTCAACCGCAGTTCCTGACAGCTGATAATTAACCGTTACATCGCCTGCAGAACCTGACTCACGGACGATACACAGACTGTAGGTATCGGTACTGTTTTCAGTGAGGATATTGTTGTCTGGTGCCGTAACAGAGAAATTCCCGAAAGGATTCGGCGTCAGGTCATTCAGGCGCAGCGTATACACCGCAGGCTCAGCACTGTCAGCAGCAGAATAATCGACGATGTTAAAGCGGGCGGTTTCAGTACCTTCACGGATACCGTCATCTGCAGTATCGCGATTGACAGTAAAACTCTGAATGCCGCGGCTACCTGCCGGCCAGGTTACCGCCAGACCTGTTCCCGGCGTGTAATCACCAGCAAAGGCAAGGTCGGCAACGTCCGTTGGCGTCAGCAGATCTGCCTGAGAGCCAGGTGTTGCTGTACTGATGGCAGCATTGAGATCCACATAGACAGTCAGTGCATCTTTGCTGCCGCGGCGACGTTCGAGATTAACAGTAACTGCGTTATCAGTTACTGCATATTCATCAGCAACGGATGATGTCTCTGTAAACGCGACTTCACCAACAGGCGGTGGCGGAAGAATCTGCTCCCGTTCCTGCGTCGACAGTACGCGATTGTAAATCTGAACATCATCCATCAGGCCGACAACAGAGCGCGAAGCCTGGGGCGTATTACCCAAATAAAGATTACCGCTGTTAGCCTGTGATAACTCTCCGGCGCTGTAGTCAAAGCTGTTGATTAATTCGTTGTCGATATAAACATCAAAGCCATCCGCACGCTTTACGAAAACAAAGTTCAGCCACTGCTGATTCAGCAGAGTGCCGGCAGTCTGTACCTGAACTGCTGTGCTGGTCGTCTCAGAAACTCTGAGAGTATCGCTGTTTGCCTGCAGCCAGAACGCGGGCTGACGTGCAGCATTGGCATCGCCTTTTTGCAATAAACCACGCAGACCACTGCCACTCCCCGGCTCTTCAATACTGAAGCGGAAAGCAACCGTGTAAGCATCCGCGGGAATATTCAGCCCGCCCTGAAGATCGGCCGCAACGCCGGGCACCACCATAACATCGGTTTCCGATAATGACAGTGCACCGTCAACAACAGCTGGAAATGGATTGGCGCTGGTATCAAGCGCATCGTGACCATTGCCGCTGATATCCCGCTGCGGCTGTGCATCGGAATTAAAGTCAAAATGGGCGAGCAGCGGCGATTTAATTCTTACCGTAACAAACGCTTCTGACTGTGCAGGTGCTGCGGTGCCGGGTGGAATATCGGTTATGCTGAGCTTAAATGTGAGAAGAGCATCCTGCTGCAGTAGCAGCGGCGCATCATAGGAAGCGGTTACCGTTGCAGTCCCGGAAGGCCCTGCTGTCAGCGTATTATTGCTGACCACAACATCGGAATCAGCCAGATTGGTAAAGCGGCTGTCGGCAACCAGTTGCCATTGCGCCGATGCAATCCCCTGCTCTTCATCGTCCGCCAGAAAAGCCGTTAACAAAACACCGGTCTGTTGCTCATTGACCTCCAGAGGCGTCAGGGATGTATCTGCCACCGCCGGAAAATTAGTCTCAGCACCATTAACCTGCCAGTCACCGTCTTCGTAGCGATCATGAGCGTTAATCCAGACCTGCTCCAGTCCTTCGAGTTCCATTGCCAGTTTAAGCCGCGCATTCTGTACCGCATCGACCGGTGCTGCAAAGCTCCAGTCCTCATCTGCAGTGTCGAGAACATCGCAGGCAGAAAAGCCGGACGACCAGCGCATATCTGTGGTAACTGCCACATTCACGATGCGCCATTGATAACCATTAGTGCAGGCGAAACCACGACTGACAGCGGACGACGCAGTGTATTTACAGGCATCGGCATACCAGGTTCCTGCACCTTCTGTAACACGGTCAAAATAAGCACAATCGTTATCTTCATCGAGCAGAGATTCTGTCGCCCAGTCACTGTAAACCTGATACGGGCGCCAGCTGCCTTCCACTTCCTGATCGCTCATATTGAGCCAGACATCCTGTCCAAAAGTCGCGACTTCAGCAGCTAACGCCTGCTGACTCAGGGTCGCCGACTGATTACCAAAGGCATGGGGCGCAAAAAATTCACTGCCGGGAAATTCTGCAGCGCATACAGAAAATCCACGGGACCAGACACCGGCGGTGGATGTTATAAACCATTCAATGTTGCTGCCGGTAATTTTGCGGCAGGCAAATGCCGCTTCTTCCACCAGGCATTTAGCCGCATACCATTCACCGTTGGTGCTGATACGTGCACAATCACGATTACCCGTGTTAACCGGTTCATTGTCTGCCCACCAAGCATAGCGCAGACGATTGGCAATCCACTGGGATTCCAGCCCGGTATCGGTCAGGTTAATCCATACCGTATTACCGCCCAGTTGCGCCAGCAGTGCGGCCAACTCATCCGGTGTGCGTGGCACGGCAAACATCGCATTCTGATTTTCACAGGCGGCAAAGCCATCCAGCCATTGCCCGGATGTTGATGATGCAATACTCCAGTCACCATCAAAGCAGGCATAATCGTATTCCCGGTTGCAGGGCACGTCGGACCAGCGACCATTGCTGTCCAGCAGGGCACAATCGGAATTATTGTAATTGGCAAATTCAGGCTTCTGCCAAATCCCCAGTTTCAGGCGATCTGCAAACCAACGATTATTTTCGCTGCTGATGTTGCTTACATAATAATAATTCAGCCAGGTATTCTTAACCTGGGCCGGAGAGTTGCGTATTGCCGTATCAAGCGCCTGTTCCTCTGCTGCCGTTACCGGTGCAGAAAAATAATAGGCGCGACCGAACTGGTCCTTACATAAGCGGTTGCCGCGTTCATACGACCAATAGTCATCACCTGTCTGTGGCACAATCTGCAGGGAACCATTGACCAGCGCTCCGGCAGAAGTAGCCACCTGCCAGTCTGAGCCATTAAAGCACGCATAGTGAGCAGCACCAGCTGTGCAGCTTGCGCTGCGCCATGGGTTATTCTGCCCCGCGGCTACCGAGGTTTTAAATACGCAGACATCCTGTGGCTCAAGGCCTGGATAAGGTGACAGCCAATTGGTATAGGGCAGATTTTTACGGAATTTGTCGCCGTTACCAGCACCATTCTGATTATCTTCATCACCACCATCGGTAATATTTAACCAGACCCTGTTAATGGCATTTGCCGATTCCAGGCTGGCCTGTAAACGGGCAAAGTCGAGCTGAATAGCATCCGCCAGCGTCAGAGGTACAGCGAATACAAAACGGCTGCCGTATTCAATAAAACATTGACGATGACCATCGGCGGTATTCTGAATAAGCCCCTTTTCTCTGGTTACCTTCCATTGATAACCATCAGTACAGGCCCAGGAATATTCTGCAGCCCCGCTGCAACTGATGTCATACCAGTCTCCTGCCGCATCCTGATATACACAGTCTTCACCATTAACGGTGGAACTTTCCTGAGCAGCTGTCAGGCCGCCGTTGTCAGGCTGTGCAGGCGCCCAGGAAGGGTACACTGAAATATTGGCAGCATTGGTAAGCCACTGCCCTTCTTTAACAGTGTCGGTAGCATTAATCCATACTTCACTGACACCACCCATGGCATTGCGGGCAACAATATTTTCGTTATAGGTTTGGGGAGCAGCAAATTGCCAGCCGCTGCCCAGATCCTGACAGGCCGCTACAGCCTGAGAAAAATCATCAAGTGAACCAGAGACAATGGATACAGCCCAATTATCACCGTTGCGGCACAGGTACGGGCGATTATTCGAAGTGTCACAATCTACGTCGGCCCAGCTGCCGGTGCTGTCATTCATCAGTAAGGCACAGTTTTCTGAGCTGCCGCCATCGGGTTGTGCATTCCCCCAGTTCGGTAACGCAACACGATAGTCATTCCATTGCCACTGCGCCGCATTCCGCAAGCGGTTACCATTAATCCAGACATCGCCACCACGCCCGGCGAGACTGGCGTCATGCTGCATACTCAGCAGAGAATCCATTAACCGTGGAGCAGAAAATAATAATCCGGATGCCATATCATCACAGACAGACTGTGCATTACTGAAATCCAGCAGATCTGTTTCAACATCCGAAAATGACCAGATGCTGCCAGAACTGCAGGCAACCGGTAATTCGTCACTGCAGTCACGGGCACGCCACAACCCGGTGGTCAGATCAGCCGAGACACACTGTTCACTGTTCGCTGTTGATGGCTGATCGGCCTGCCAGTTATTGATGCTGCGATTAAGCTGCCAACGATCTTCATCCGCAGTGTCACTGGCATTAATAAACACCTGAGTCACCGACAACCCCGCCATGACATTGAGCAGATCATTTTTCTGCGCAAGTGTCACAGGCGCATAAAATTTATAACGGCCATCAAAGGTGCTCTGGCAAATATTGGCGAGTGATTCAAAATCTCCGCCCGTGTAAGCAGCCTGAGTTATCTGCCAGTTACCATTATTGCCCTGGCCAGGATCAAAACAGGCAACAGGTAAAGAGCCAGAACAGGAAACGTCATCCCAGTTGCCGGCAGACTGTTGCACAGCACAATTTTCCGCACTGCCACCATCGGGTGAACCCTGCGCCCAGAACGGTGCCAGAACATCCATCCCAAGGTTGTAGACGAATGTGCCTTCATAACGCTTATCGTTGATGTTTATCCAAACGCCTTCGGTATAGCCTTGCCCTATGGCTTCAGCTAACAGTTCGCGGGTTTGCTGAAATGAAATCGGTGAAGCGAAAACAAAGTTACCGGCAACACCATCCTCTTCAATAGCAGCACAGGCAGCAAAGGCCGCGGCCAGATTTTCCGGATACTCATCATCTCCGCCGATGGAGGTGGCTGCCGGAGAGACACGCCATTGATATCCGTTGTAACAGGCGACATGCTTACTTTCAGTACATTCTGTGTCATCCCAGTTGGCGTAGGTAGCGTTTTCAGCGGCATCCGTATAGAGCTGTACACAATCACCAGAGTCATTCGGCTCCACCGGAGCGAACAGTGAATAGCTGGCAAGGTTTTCCTTTTGTGCAGCGGCAAGATCCAGCAATACGCCATCGCCGTAGCGAACCCAGGGGCCGGGTAAGAATTCATAATCGTTATCATAAACATCGTAAAATGCCAGCTGCCGCAGATCACCACCCGGTGCAGGCTTTTTATAACCGCCATTCCAAATCCAGCTGACCGTATCTTGTGTGTATCTGAGATTAATCCACGTACGTGCACCATTGCCTTCAGCACGGATCAGATCAGCAACCCGCGCCCGCTCATATTCACTCTGAGGAGCGGCCAGATAATAATTACGGTAAGGGTTGTCCGCTTTTTCATCGTTATCCGGACGCGCACAGATATCCAACACAGCATTAGCAAAAATATGGCTGGCGTTACGGATGATCCAATCATTGCCATCAGTACAGGTCAGAAAGGCGGCAGAAGCGCAGTCAATATTCAGCCACTGCCCGTCACTCTGACGTGCAACCACGCACAGCCCCTGAGTGGTATCAGGAAATCCAGTCGCCCAGCTGAATGTGCGTTGGTTAAGCATCCAGAAATCTTCGACCTTCTGATCAGAAGCATTTACAAACGCACTGGTTGATAACACATTATTGAGGGCAGACTGTTCCTCAGCCGTACGCGGTGCAGAAAACTGATAGTTAATGCCAAATTGCTGTTGGCAAATCTGATGAAAGCGATCGATATTGGTAAACGAATGTTGCGCGACCGTCACCTGCCAGTTATTAAATCTGGCATCTGAGCAGACAACCGCTCTCTGTTCTGTGCAGGCGATATCATTCCATTCACCGTTACTCTGCACTTCAGCGCAGTGTTCACCAGTAGCCGCATTATCAGGCTGGGTCGCCGACCAGAAGGGTGCAAAAGCACTCGCTGACGTTGCATTGATTAACCAGGTATTTTCACTGCCGGAATCTGTGGCATTAATATAAACCGTACTGACACCTGCCAAATTCATTGCCGCGGTCAGCAGGTCACGCTGCTCTGCAGTCACCGGAGCGGCAAAGACGGTATTTAACGGGCAACTGACAGCCGAAAAGTTACTGGAATTTCCCAGAACCCAGTCTGTGCCATCAAAACAGGCAGGACGGTTGCTGTTGCCACAATCGACATCATTCCAGCCACCGGCAGCCTGTTGTGTCGCGCAGTCTTCGCCGCCGGAATCGTTTGGCTCACCGTTATTCCAGAATGTCAGCGTATCGGCATTAACCGCCGCAATCTGCGCAGGCGACAAAGCGCTTACAGCCCCGGTATCAAACCAGACCGACGCACCACTGCTGTTAACCGCAGCGGTACTCATTAAGGGCTGTAAAGCAAAGGTAAAAAGTGTGAGTATTTTTTTATAATTCTTATACATAAATTGTCTCTACTGCAGCGGTTCCACGCGGAAATAACTGCCCGGTTGCAGTGAAATATTGTTCATCACGATACGTCCCGTCTGCCCCTGCTGAACCGATCCATCGCCCATACGAATCTGATTGATATTCAGATCCATACTCTGATCAACGATACCAACATGCAGGCCCTTTTCTGTCTGATCAATGGTCTGAGATAAAGAGAAATTATTCATCACCACCTCAGCGGTCAGCTGTGGCTGTGGATTACCTGAGCCGTCATCATCATCTTTTATGGTCAGTTCAAACGATGTGGTACCGGCCATGGTGAGATCCATTTGCATACCTTCAGAACCGGCGCCCGGCAGGGTATACAGCTGCAGATCAAGGCTGTCGCCATGCAGGTTGAGGTTTTCGATGGCAAACGTTCCCATACTCAGACCCGGGGAGGAACCATCTCCGGCACTGAAATATACAGCGCCAATCATCAGATCCAGATCATTCACATCGAAGATGGAGGTGCTGATGCCTGAGGTAAAACCTGTATCAATAAAGTCCAGGGTATAGCTCAGTTCACCATGAGTATTCAGCGCCACATCGCTGAAATTAATTCGCTGATTACCGGTGCGGTAGAAAACATTTCCCGCCGTCATATCGAGATTTATTTCACCACGAATACCATCAACACCATTACCATCAACGCCTGCGTCATCATTGGCCCGCACAGTAAAGTAGCCGGTATTCACGCCAAGGTCAGCAAAGCCAAGATCACCAAAGTTATTCGCGCCGAACAGACTGGCGCCTGCAGCATCCAGTAAGGAAATATTGCGAATTTCGAAGCTGCCACTGGTTTCCCCTATTTCCAGTTTCAGCTCATCATTATTACCGCTGAGAAAGAGTTCACTGCGAAATGCAGATTCCCCTGGCGCCGGCAGAAAGACGATATCCGTTGAAAAAGTGACGCCGTCTTCATCAAACTGATAGGTCAGGCCACTGCCTTCTTCCATAACCGTACGGAAGCCCACTCTCGCACCGGCACTGTCGTTCAGCAGAACCGTTTCCAGATAACTGTCGCCGATAAATTCCCACATGGAAAACCGTGCGGCGCCAAACAATGTGCGGCCACTGAGCGAAATCCGGCCCAACTCCAGATCCAGAGTATCGACGTCGCTGGTACGGATACTGACATTGCCATCGGCGTCGATATCAATGTCCGTTCTGAAAGTATCTGCGCCAATAAAGTTACCATTCACATCCGTCATATAAGTGCGCAATTTCAGGCCATCAACAGCAATATAATCTTCACCCTGACCGTCGCGGTCTTCTTCGGTAAAGCGTATTTCGCCAGTAGAAAGCAATGCGCCATCGGAATGCTGTGTCGTGGTTTCAATGGTGATGCCGGATTGCCCTGCGACCCTTGCCATACTGGCATCATCCATCGCCTGTAACGCCTGCACATTTTTTATCTGAGCATACGAAGCTAAAACGGCCGTAAATAACAGACCCGGAGCAAAGAAACGATTTTTCATATCAATGCCCCTGAACCTGTAAATAACTGTTATTGGATATATTCAGCTGCATATCCATGGTGCCGATACTCAGCGACTGACGCTGTGCATTACTGATGTCTGCCACCCGGTTACTGCGCAACATAGTGATATTCTCGATCAGTACATTAGCACTGGCACCACTGCTGGCATCCTGACGGTCAAAATCGAACACCAGACCACGTTCGCCATCGACATTCATACGCAGGCCGTTCACTTCGATATCACTGAGCGCAGTGACTGAAGCGGATAATTCATAAATATCCGAGGTCAGATAATCGCCACTGACTTCACCGGCGATATAAACAAAATCCAGACTGGAACCGGCGGTTACGGCAGCATCGAATTCAAGACCATACTGATCCGCCTGACGGGCATTTTTTATTAACAGGTAGCCACCGGGCTGGAGAGCAATATTGCGGAAAGCCAGACTGTTTAATACATCATCGCCGACGCGGACATTGTAAAAGTTGATATTGCCGCCGGTCGTCGATGGCAGCCCCATACGCAGGCCATCAGAGACCAGATCAAAAGAAATATTATCGAGAAACAATCCGCCGCTGGCGCTGTTATACGGATCGCTGAAATCGACGGTAGTGGTCAGCCGGGTTCCTTCATCCTCGATCCAGGTTTCGTACGACATGGAGGCCGGAATATCCACATCCAGCGTCAGACCATTACCTTCATTACCTCCGGCAAACAGGTAAGTAAGCAAGGCATCACCCGGACCGATACGGAAATTGCCCTGCCCATAACCACCAAGGCTTTCACCATTAATGCTGATGGATTCAATCTGAACTTCAATCGGCAGATCACGGTTGGTAAACACCAGAGCTTTCTCACCATCGACATCGCGGACTTCAAGATCTACCTGTACCGGCCGGTTGGTCTGGGTATAGATACGCACGGGTGACAGAGTGAGTTCGCCCAGCGGACCGCCATCCAGGCCGTCGTCATCGATGTAGCTGATGGTATCAACGCTGGCATCAAACTCGGAGGTATACCTGAGCCCCTGCGCCTGACCTGTGACTTCAGCCAGCGCCTGTTCATTGAGTGCTTCCAGAGCTGCTACGGACGGCATCCAGCAAAAGGAAAGAGATGATGTCACAGTTAAAACGCCGAGCGTCCGACAGCACAATAATGCCATCTGAATCTCCCTGATATTATTTTTGTTATACGTATTCAGACTGTGGTGATACGAACGTCCAAGATAACAGATCTGAAACGACCGTGCTACTTAACGGATATTGATGTGGGCGTCAGCTAATACAAAAGAATTGAAAATAAGGCTTTTAAAACAATAACTTACCGGGAGCATAGTAATAACCAACCGATGCCGTAAGGCAAAAGCGTTATATGCCAGATAAGCCAACAGCCCGTAATTTATCCGGTAAGGACACAAGACAAAGCCCTGTGCAGGTGCCAGGCGTGAAGTGCCAGAGCCAAGTGCTCAGAACAAAGGGATCATTAAGGACGCGCACACGGCGAATCTTCAGCTCCATCGCGATAGCCGTTCGCGCTTGATATATAAGCAGGATAACGACGTAACATGCCAGCGGGCATAAAAACGCGGGCAGCTGGATAACCAGGCCCGCGTAATAAAGCGAAGCAGCAACGAATCAGCCCTGAGACAGCAACTCGCGCAGATCAAGAATTGCTGCATTGGCGCGGGAGATATAAGACGCCATCACCAGCGAATGGTTAGCAAACATACCAAAGCCACTGCCGTTCATAATAACAGGAGCCCACAGAGGTTCCTGAGTGCCTTCCAGCTCACGGATAATCTGACGCAGGCTGACCATGGCATTTTTCTTTTCGAGAATATCTTTGAAGTCTATCTCGATGGCTTTCAGCAGGTGCAACAACGCCCACGATGAGCCACGCGCTTCGTAGAACACATCATCAATTTTATTCCAAGGGGTCTTCACCATCTGATCTTCGCCGCTTGGTGTGGATTGCTTAGCAGCAGAATCGCCGGCCAGATCGGTGTTCAGGCGCTGGCGGCCAACAGATGCACTTAAGCGCTGAGACAGACTGCCGAGACGCGTTTCCACATCCTGCAACCACTGACGCAGATTATCCGCCCGGGCATAAAACTGCGCTGTTGGTTCCGCCGGATCGGCAAGACGACGCAGATAGTTATTCAAAGCCTTCAGACCACGGTCGTACTCGGCTTCGGTAGATGGCACCGCCCAGCTGTCGCTGTCAAAGTGAAACTGCGGCTCGGCAATGGCAAGATCGCGATCTTCAGTGGACTGGCTCTGTGAACGACTGAAGTCTTTACGCAGTGCCCGGGAAAAGTCCCGCACCTGCACCAGCACGCCATACTCCCAGTTAGGGATGTTATCCAGCCACAGACCCGGCGGGAAAATATCGTTGCTCAGATAACCACCGCGTTTATGCAGCAGAGTATCGGTGACCTCCATCAGAGTGGCGGTGGTGGTGAAACCAATAACGTTTTCCAGCCCCATCGCCGCCGCACGCTGATCTGCGCGTTCTTTTACCGCAAACGGCTCCGGTTCAGTACTCCAGAAGAAACCAACCACCAGTGCTATCAGCAGATACACCACCAGCGCGACTGCCAGCAAACCACGACCCAGACCACCATCGGCCCACCAGTCGCGCAGACGCTCCCGGTAATCCTGAATCCGCTCTGATAACTGCCCCATTTACCAATCCTTAAAACTTATAACCTGAGTGCAAGACTAACCCCCCGGCGTTGCCTGAACAAGTGCATACGCGCCATGTTGTCGCTGCAAGTAAAAAAGCCCGCGTAAAGCGGGCTTTTTCAACGTAAGCAATCACTTACCAACGATATTACATGCGGTAGTTAGCCTGCAGTGAAATACCAATTGCGGAGTTATCGAACTCGCCGTTCAGGTTGGCAGGCTGAATCTGATCGTCGTTAATGTCGTGATCGTATTCATCCACTTTCACTTTATCCATGATCAGGTAAGCCAGAGACGCGTCAAAGGACCAGGCCTGAGTCATTTCATAGGTTGCACCGACGGTCAGCCAGTTACGGTCGCCATCCGGTACACGGGCGGTACGGTGGGCATTATCCACTGGTGACGGGTCAAAAGCGTAACCGGCACGTACAGTCCACTCTGGGTTAATAACGTAGTCAGCACCGAGGGCAAAGGACCAGGTATCATTCCAGTCTTCCAGAATGTGGCCGATATAGTTCTCACCCAGGCCAGCGATATCATCAATGATGCCTTCATCGGTAGCGATCACGTCAAAGTGCTTGAACACTGACCAGTCGGTCCAGGTCGCGCCGGCTGTCACGCGCAACGCGTCGTTATATTGATGCGCCAGACTGAAGGTCGCTGAGCGCGGTGTAGTCAGAGGCACACGGGCATCCTGTTTATCAACACTGCCAGTGGCCGGTTCACCATCAATGGTCAGTGGCACAGAAGAACCCGACAACGCAGTTACCACGGCACTGGTATCCGCCGGTGCAACGATGCCAGCCTGAGAGCTGTAGGCCATCACGCCTTCGCTCTGCTTGAATTCCGCTTTGCCTTCCAGCTCAAAGTCGAGCTCGGAGCGGTAAGCAAAACCAAAGGTGGTTGCTGGCGTAATATCCCACATAAAGCCGAAGTTCCAGCCATAACCGGTATCGTCACCGGATACTTCGAACTCGTTTTCATAACCACGGTAGTCTTCCGGGTTAATGTTGGTCTGGCCGTTGGCATAGGCACTGTAAGCAGCTGCCAGAGGAACCAGATCCAGTTCTTTGCTCAGCAGACCGTAGGCATACACCATGTCGATACCGATACCGAAAGAGAAGTTATCAGTCAGCTGGTAAGACATGCTTGGCTGGAAGTCGATGGTCAGCAGCTTGGTATGGCCAGCAAAACCACCGGCAATAGAGCCTTTTTTGTATTCGGTTTCAGTGCCGAACGGAGCAAAAATACCGAAACCGACTGCGGCTTTGTCATCCAGTTTGTGTACCAGATAGCCAAACGGAATCAGCTTGTCTTTCATGTAGTTGCCGCCGTCGTTATAAACACCGGCTTCGCCATAAGGCGTCTGAGCTGTTACAGGCGTATTGCTTGGCACGCCGGCAGGGTCAGTACGCACACCATCAAGCTCACCTTTAAGTGACAGGTAGGTAAAACCAAAGCTGGCCTGGGAGGTTTTCAGGCGGCTCATACCAGCCGGGTTGAAAAACACAACGGAAGCGTCGTCGGCAACAGCAGCACTGCCGGCAAACGCGCGGCCAGAGGCTTTTGCAGCCTGTTCGTTAACTTTATAGCCTGATGCATGAACAGCAGCGGAGAACACAGACGCGGCGGTGATTGCCACAGCCAGACGGGAAGCGTGTTTAAACATGAAGTCACCCTGTTGGTTGATATAGCGACAAATGCCAGATGCCGGCAATTGTTAATTTTGTTTTTCTCTGTCGGCGGCAGTATGCCAATCCAAACGGGCCAATTTGTAACATCTGGTAACTGCAGAGTAACTATTTGAAATTATCTGGACTAAAAAACAACGATTTGAACATTCATGTTCAATTGCTCAGGTATTGGTCAGACAGTGAGCGACTGAGTAGTCACGGATAGTGACCTTATGCCCTGCTCCGATATACTGCGCATTTTGCTCCGGCCAGAATAATGACTCCCACACAGCTGACACCAGTGGCCATCGCCCACACGCCATTTGCCGAAAAATTCGCCATTCCCCGTCAGCCGATGCTGGCACCGGCCGCCACAGCCATCATTGAACTGCTGCCGCCCTACGATCAGCCGGAGGCGTTGGATGGTCTGCAAGGCATCAGCCATATCTGGCTGCTGTTTCAGTTTCATCAGGTAGCACAGGACACAGCGCCGCGGCTGAAAGTTCGCCCGCCACGTCTTGGCGGCAACCGCAGCGTCGGGGTATTCGCCTCACGCAGCACGCACAGACCCAACGGCATTGGCCAGTCTGTGGTTAAGCTGGAGCGGATTGAAGGTCACAGATTATGGGTATCCGGAGTGGATCTGCTGGATGGCACCCCCATCATTGATATCAAGCCTTACGTGCCCTACTCCGACAGTATTGCCGGTGCTTACAACGACATAGCGCCGCATGCGCCGGACAGCATCAGGGTGGAATGGTCAGATGAGGCCCTTAGCCAGGCCGGAAAAGAAGAACTGCGGTTGCAGCAACCGGTAAAAGCATTAATTGAACAGTGCCTGGCTCAGGATCCGAAACCTGCCTACCAGAACCCTGCACCAGAGCGCCGCTATGGCGTGCAACTGTGGGACATCAACGTTACCTGGCATTACCCGGAGGCAGAAACCATCCGCGTGCTGAGCGTCAGCCCAGCTGATAAACGCGCTGAATAAAGGACTCCAGCCCCTGTTCGCGGAAGCGGGGTTCCTGATCAATCAACTCCCGCTCATCCACAACAGACACCGTCATTGCCTGCCCGTAGTGCTGTTTAACCTCTGCATCACTGACGGCAAACGGCGGGCCGTTACGCTTGTTCTGATCATAGTCCAGAGTGATCAGCAGCTGCGGTGCCCGGTCGCTCAGCTGCAGCAGGTGTGAACTGTACGCACGGCGCATCTCATCGGGTAACGCCACGATTGCGGCACGGTCATAAACGGCAGCCACCGTCTGCCCGGTCAATTGCTGAATATCGTCCGCACGCACACTGAAAAAGTCTCCGGCAATCAGCAACACGCCCTCGCCCTGATAAACGACGCGCTCAGCCTGCCGGGTTTTGCTGATTTCAATACCCGCCGCCTGACGTAATTCTTCTGCCAGCTGATCCAGTGCCAGCTCACTCAGCTCAATACCAACGACGTAATGACCCTGACGGTGCAGCCAGATAAGATCCAGACTCTTACCGCACAAGGGCACCAGCACCAGACCGCCATCCGGCACATTCATCTGCGGCCAGTATTTGAGCAGCATTTTATTTTCTTCATTCAGATGAAAACCAATTTCCATCCGTTCCCATTTGTCATGCCAGAAATCGTGTTGCATAGCGGATGTGAGGACCTTATCTGGTTGGTGTTCTTTCAGAAACAGCCGTTTGGCTTATGCCCTTGCCGTCTGTTCTTTCACTTTTATTTTTTGCGCCAGTTTTCCACGTTCAGTGCTCTGCGTCTCTCCAGACAGTCACTCCAGACAGTCACTCCAGACACTCACTCCATACAGCGAGCTCGTTGCCTCCCGGCTCGCGGAAGTGAAAGCGTCTTCCCCCCGGGAAAGTAAACACCGGGCGGGTAATAACGCCGCCGGCCTGAATAACTTTCTGTTGCGTCTCAGTCAGATCAGCGCTGTAAAACACCGGCAGAACGTGGCTGCCCGGGGAATATTGCTGGCCCGGATCAAGGGCAAAGAAGCCACCATCGAGGCCTGCTTCACCCGCAAAAAAGGCGGCATAAGAGTCGCCGTAGTCGGTAAAATACCAGTTAAAAACCTGAGTAAAAAAGCATTTACTGGCGTTAATATCCAGCGTCGCAAACTCAAGATAATTCAGCTTCGTATCGGGCTTCATGCTGATACCTCCGTGCCGTCAGCAATCTCTCAGCAATCCTTCAGGAACGCTGAATGAGCACTTTAACAATACCAAGGTCTCAACTCCGTAATTTATTGTATGACCGGCTGAATATCGGGACAGACGGTTAATAATGACGGCAGTCTGCAGACCCACACAGCCAGCCCGGCGGGCACATAACAACAAGCAATAGCGTCAGCCTTCCTGCTCCGCCAGTTCCGCTCGACGGGTAATAACCTCTGGCGTATTCACTTCGATCCAGTCTGCCAGGTCAGCTACTTTTGCCGCTACCTCTTCACCGGCATCGGTCAGGCTGTATTCCACAAAGGGTGGCACCACAGGGTATTGAACTCTGACAACGAATCCGTCGTCTACTAAAGCATGGAGGCTTTGAGCCAGCATTTTTTCGCTGACGCCATCCATTTTGCGGCGCAATTCGCTGAACCTGTGTGTTCCGCTGCGCAAAGCAATCAGGATCAGAACCCCCCAACGACTGCATACGTGTTTCAAAATTTCCCTTGAAGGACAAGGACTTGCGAAGAGATCCCCCCTCTCGAACTTCTCACTTAACGTGGCCTTCCGCTGGTCTTTTTTTACCTCTTTCATGAAAAAGCCCTTACTTACTTTTTTGTAGGTACTTACTAAAAGTTAGCATAGGGACTAGTATGAAGTCATCTGTTAAATGACAGTCACAAACAACATAGACAAACACATCACAGAACATCTGGAGATACATCATGATTACTGTTACTGGCGCGACCGGCCAATTAGGTCACCTTGTTATTGAAGCCCTGCTGAAAACCACTCCTGCTGCTGAAATCACTGCAGCGGTACGTTCACCAGAAAAAGCAGCAGACCTGGCAGCACTTGGCGTTAACGTAAAAGCTGCTGACTACACCAAACCAGAAACTCTGGAAGCAGCGTTTGAAGGTACTGACCGTCTGCTGCTGATCTCTTCCAGCGAAGTAGGTCAACGTGCCCCTCAGCACCAGAACGTGATCGACGCGGCGAAAAAAGCCGGCGTTAAACTGTTGGCTTACACCAGTATCCTGCGTGCAGACGCCACCCCACTGGGTCTGGGTGAAGAACACCGTGCAACTGAAGCTGCACTGGCGGCTTCCGGTCTGAACTACGTTCTGCTGCGTAACGGCTGGTACACCGAAAACTATGCGGCTTCTATTCCATCAGCTCTGGAATACGGCGTATTCCTGGGTGCTGCCGGTGAAGGCCGTATCAGCTCAGCCGCCCGCGCCGACTACGCAGCAGCCGCTGCGGCGGTACTGACCAGCGATGGTCACGAAGGTAAAACTTATGAGTTGTCCGGTGATGACAGCTACACCTTGGCTGAATTTGCCGCAGAAATTGCCAAACAATCCGGTAAAGAAGTGATTTACCAGAACATGGCTGAAAAAGATTTCAACGATGCTCTGATTGCAGCAGGCTTACCTGACGGCATCGCTGCTATGCTGGCTGATTCTGATGCAGGTGCAGAAAAAGGCGGCCTGTTTGATGAAGGTAAAACACTGAGTTCCCTGACTGGTCAGCCTACCACCCCGTATACTGAGGTGATTGCCGCTGCACTGAAAGCCTGATCTCAGGCACAGGCCCAGCACTGATTCTGCCGGTAAATGCTCCGGCAGCATTGGATCAGCGCTAAAACCGGGCAATGCAGGCATGTTAAGAACCGGCGCGACAGTTTCTGTCAGTGCCGGTTTGTTATTTCTGGCGTATGCGTGACTCCCATACATATGCCACTGTTTAAACACCGCTAACCTCTGTTAAAAAAACAGGAGATACGATGAAACAACACCAATACCGCATCACAGTGGAACACCTCAGTGATGCCAAAGGCGATCCTTCCACTCACGAAGCTCCCCTGGTTTTTGAAACCGGTAATCACGATGACATTCTGAAGATTGTCGAACTGATGAAGCAACGGGATGACCTCAATGAACGTGAAGCAACTTCTCTCGCTGTTGGTTTGAAACTGTTCAGTGAAGTTATGCTGGAAAATAAAGGCCACGACCTGTTCAGCGAGTTTCAGCCACACTTTGTCGACTTTATGAAAAAGCTGAAAGGCAAATAATTCGTTTCGCTTTAAGAAACACCGTAAGGCAAACAGTCGATAAAGCCCGGACAGATCGTGCGTCCGGGTACAGAGCTGGTCATCCTGGCTATTTACTGTCGCCTGCTTCCGGGCTCCTAAATACTTTATCCATGCCGGTTTCCATCTGGCTTTATGTTCTGTTCTGCCTGGTCCTGTTTTGCTCGGTTCCCTTCCTTTCCCTTCCCATACTTCACAACAGTAAGACCTGACTCCGGACCTTACACTATGTGCCCTATGCACCGTTTGTGTCTTCCGGTTGCACAGGGCGGCCTGAGTTCAGACAGCTATCGCCCTTTACTAGAAGCCCTTTACTACAAGCCTTTACTACCGTCCTTTATTGAATAGTGCCAGACATGCAAAAAACAGGAATCGCAGACAAAAAATAAGGCGGCAAAGCCGCCTTATTCTGACCATAAAATTATCCGGTACGTTCACTTATCTTCATAACTGAAGGATTGCCCGGCCAGGGCGGCCTCATACATCAGGCCACCTTTGGCTGCGGTAAAGGTTGCCATACCATTGATGTATGACGCCGACGCTGTCTGGCCACCATTATGACGACCGGCGCCGGCGGAATTACCACTCGTACTGGCTTTGGCATTAGCACCAACGGTCACAGCAACGGCCGAGGCTTCTGCTCCGAATTCGAAATTACCATCGGTAAATTTATCGTAAGCCTTTTTATCTTTAAAAAAGATAATTTCGCTGCAGGCCTGACCACCCAACTGAAAACCAATCGACAGCTGCGTCAATTTTGAGTTACCAACATACTCACCGCCACGGTAAACACGTCCGGAACCATAGGCTGCACCGATACCGATACCTCCTTTACCTACGGTCGGAAACAAAGCGTAACCATACGACTCATCAAAGAATTCCTGCGACTCCGCCGCTTTGTGAAATTCCTCCAGCGCCGCTGAATATTTATCCTGAGATGCCTGAGCGGGTGCAGCACTGAAGGCAAGTGCTGCAGCCAGCACTGCAACCCAGCCAGTGAACGATGACATACGCGATTTTGTTAACAACATAACCATACCTCCTGCCCTTGTCTGCTCCGCAATGTCATTTACCACAGACGGGAGCCGGAGCTTCAGGGGATTCAATGAATTACCCGCCGTTGACATATTACGGGTAGGACTGTTAACCAGTGAAAAAATTCAGTGCAGGATGGATTCTTGCTTAAAGCAGTCTTCTGTTATTCCCAGCTAAAGTCAGAAGTCAGAAGTCAGAAGTCAGAAGTCAGAAGTCAGAAGTCAGAAAGTAATCGCGGACAGAATCAGGAAAAATACGTGGAACACAATAAGCCTGCTCTTCCTTCAAGTGGAAGGGAAAAGAAAAAGGAAAAGACAAAGAAAATGGAAAGGATCAAAGCGAAAAAGACGTTAAAAATTCTGAAAAGAGCAGCGCAACAACAGCACGCAACTCTTTTCAGCCAATACCACCTCAGTGAAAAACCAGTTCCACAGATTCATCACCGTAGGCGTAGCGTAATTCCTGCAGCAGGTCGTCAGACGGGTTCACCCGCCAGCCATCACCAAGTCTGATATCGCAGCGGGCAACGCTGTTACAGAAATCCAGCACAATCGGGCAGCCATCCTGCATCAGATCCAGCACCTGTTTCAGACCATTACAGAACTGATCTTCCGGCTGTTCGCCGTCTACTTTGATACGGATCGCTTTGGCAAACGTCAGTCGTGCCTGACTGATTTCCATGGCACTGCGTCCGGTTGCTTTCAGTCCACCGGAATAATCGTCGTGAGAGATCTGAGCTTCAACCACCAGCACGCGATCTTTTTCGACGACTTCCCGCACCTGTTCATAGACATCCGAAAAGAGCGCCACTTCGACCCGGCCGGTACGGTCATCCAGTGTCGCGAAACACATATTGTCGCCACGCTTATTCTTCATAACGCGCATATCCACCACCAGTCCGGCAAGTTTCTGTGGTGCTTTCGCTTCCTGCAGCTGCGACAGTTTAGTCGGCACTAATTTGCGCACTTCTGCTTCGTATTCATCGAATGGATGGCCGGTAACAAACAGCCCCAGCGTGTCTTTTTCTCCCTGTAAACGCTCTTTCAGTGACCACTCACGCAGGCCCCGGAAACGTTCGTACGGGTCCGATGTTTCAGCCTCTTCTGCCTGTACTTCACCAAACAGGTCCATCATACCTGCAGCTTCATTCGCCGCAGACTGACCAGCACTTTTCATCGCATCTTCAATGCTGGCCATTAATACGGCCCGCGGTGCAGAGCGCTCCAGCCGGTCAAAGGCGCCACAACGTACCAGTGCTTCAAGCACACGTTTATTAATTTTTTTGCCGTCTACGCGCTGACAGAAATCAAACAGATCACGGTAAGGGCCATCCTTGCGGCCAGCTTCAATGGCATCAATCGGTCCTTCACCCACGCCTTTAACCGCGCCAAGACCGTAAACGATTGCACCGTCATCATTCACCGTAAAACCATAGTGACTCTGGTTAACATCCGGCAGGATGATCTCCAGTTCCATCTCGCGACATTCTTCGATAAAGGTCACGACTTTATCCGTGTTCTGCATATCGGAGGTCAGAACCGCAGCCATAAATGGCGCCGGATAATGCTGTTTCAGCCACAGCGTCTGATAGGACACCACGGCGTATGCAGCAGAGTGGGATTTGTTAAAACCGTAACCGGCGAATTTTTCCACCAGGTCGAAGATTTTCATCGCCAGCTCAGGATCAACACCCTGCGATATAGCCCCTTCACGGAACGTATCCCGCTGTTTGGCCATTTCTTCCGGTTTCTTCTTACCCATTGCCCGGCGCAGCATATCCGCACCACCGAGGGTATAGCCCGACAGCGCCTGGGCGATCTGCATTACCTGTTCCTGATAAACGATAACGCCGTACGTCGGTTCGAGAATTTCTTTCAGGTTTTCATGCTGGAAATCCGGATGCGGGTACGCCACCTGAGCGCGACCGTGCTTCCGGTTAATAAAGTCGTCCACCATGCCGGATTCCAGCGGTCCCGGACGGAACAGCGCCACCAGTGCGATCATATCTTCGATGTTATCCGGCTGCAGACGGCGGATAAGATCTTTCATACCCCGGGATTCAAGCTGGAATACGGCGGTGGTTTTCGCTGCCTTTAACAGGTCATAGGACGGCTGGTCATCCAGCGGAATATGGGCAATGTCAATTGCTGGCAGGCCCAGTTTTTCCTGCTTTTTATTAATCGTTTCCAGTGCCCAGTCAATAATGGTCAGCGTACGCAGACCGAGGAAGTCGAACTTCACCAGGCCGGCTTCTTCTACGTCGTTTTTATCGAACTGAGTAACCAGACCGGTACCATCCGCTTCACAGGCGGTGGCTGAAAAATCGGTTAATTTGGTTGGCGCAATCACCACACCACCGGCGTGCTTACCGGTCTGACGGGCAATACCTTCGAGCTTAAGCGCCATTTCCCAGATTTCCTGGGCTTCTTCATCTTCGTCGAGAAATTCTTTTAACAGCGCTTCACTTTCCAGCGCTTTTTCCAGCGTCATGCCCGGGTCACCGGGAATTAACTTGGATAATTTATCCGCCAGACCAAACGATTTACCCTGAGCCCGGGCCACGTCCCGCACCACCGCCTTAGCCGCCATGGTACCGAAAGTTACAATCTGCGATACCGCTTCACGACCATAGTTATCCGCTACGTAAGCGATTACTTTTTCCCGATCTTCCATACAGAAGTCGATATCAAAGTCGGGCATGGATACCCGTTCCGGGTTCAGGAATCGTTCGAACAGCAGATCGTATTCCAGCGGATCAAGGTCCGTAATTTTCTGTGCATAAGCCACCAGCGAGCCGGCACCGGACCCCCGCCCCGGACCAACCGGAATATCGTGATCCTTGGCCCACTGAATGAAGTCCATCACGATCAGGAAGTAACCGGGGAACCCCATCTGGATAATAATATCCAGCTCAAATTTTAAGCGTTCGTCGTAAGGTTTACGTTTTTCCGCATATTCAGGGGAATCTTTGGGAATACCCGCCAGAATAACGTCCAGACGTTCTTCCAGGCCCACTTCGGAAATTTTGCGGAAAAAATCATCTTCATCCATGCCATCCGGAATCGGATAATCCGGCAGAAAGTAAGTACCCAGAAGTACTTCAACTGAACAGCGTTTGGCAATTTCGACGGTATTTTCGATTGCCGAGGGAATGTCACGGAACAGCTCCGTCATTTCTTCCGCTGAGCGGAAGTACTGCTGATCGGAATATTTACGCGGACGGCGTTTATCATCCAGCGCATAGCCCTGACCGATGGATACCCGGGTTTCGTGGGCCTCAAAATCATCGGCTTTGATAAAGCGTACATCGTTGGTAGCGACCAGCGGAATACCAAAAGAATGCGCCATGGCCAGACCAGCCTTGACCAGAGTTTCATCGCCGGGGCGACCGGTACGCTGTACCTCAAAATAAAAGCGGTCACCAAAATGCTGCTGATATTCCTGCGCCAGCTGCTCAGCAGCCTCAACCTTGCCTTTAATTAAACGCTGACCAATATCACCATCACGGCCACCGGACAGCAGAATAAGGCCATCGTTTTTCTCGAACAGCCATTCTTTTTTAAGTATGGCCAGATCGTAGTGCTGGTTTTCCGCATAGCCACGGGAAATCAGTTCGCGCAGACCGAGATAGCCATCAGAATTCTGACACAGTGCGGTCACGCGGAACGGCTGAGTCATGTCTTCCGGGTTTTCCAGCCACAGGTCAGCACCGAGAATCGGTTTAATCCCAGCCCCCAGGCACCCTTTATAGAACTTGACCAGAGCGTACATATTCATCTGATCGGTCAATGCCAGAGCTGGCATGCCGAGATCCGATGCTTTGCCGATCAGTTTCTTTACCCGGATGGTGCTGTCATACAGCGAGTACTCAGAATGAACCCTGAGATGGACAAACCCCTGCGTCATAAACCCGCAATCCTGAACCAAAAGAGCGATTGTAACTGATCGGCGCTGAACTCAGAACCGCATTCACCGACTTCCCGGCGATAACGGTCTGCGTACCGCCAGCCTGTCGGAGCCTTCTTTTCTGCACAGCTGCGGCGCTGTGCCGCATCCGGACGACTCATAGCTGAAGATCAGCCTGACACTGATCAAGATTTGCACAAAAAGCCACGATACACTCAGTAACCTGAAAAAGTGTATGGATATAACGGAGGGTACAGTATGACAACGCCACTGATCGCGGTTGCAGTATTGAAGAACGGAACGGTATCCGGCCATGCCGGGCGCACCGTTAACTGGGATGTCTATGCCGTTAACGGCGCAGAACCGGAACTGGTGTGGAGCATCCGCCTGACGAAGCCTGGCAGCCTGCATGAATGGCATGTGCGGGGTAACGGTGAGCGCCACCCTCTTCACAGCGTCGATGTCGCTATCTGTGGCTCGGCAGGAGAAGGTGTTACCCGGCGCCTGGCCGAGCGTGATACCAAACTGATCACCACCTCAGAAACCGACCCGCTGAAAGCGATCGCAGATTATCTGAACGGCACACTGGCAGCAGGTCTGCCGCACGAAGAAGCTGAGTGCCTCGATCCGGATCACCGCAAAGAAGTCAGCGGTGCCTGATTCCCTGCACTGACTTTCACTGACCGGGGCGGACTCCCCTTTTACACCGGTCGGGATATGCGGAGATGCGGAGAGTAAGCGCTTGTGCGACTAAGTCTTAGCGCCCCTTATGAGTCATGCTTATAATAATCGTTATTGCAGGCATAACGATTCATAAGGGGCGAGCCAAATATGGCCGACACAAACGCCGGACGTGACAACCACACAGCAACCGCGATCACCATCGCTGGTATCAGCATTGAACCGGGGGAAACCCGGCAGATAGAAATGCCGGCCGGGAAGCTCTATACAGATACCGCTATGTCAGTACCTGTTTATGTAAAACGCGGACGCAAACCTGGCCCCGTACTCTTCCTCAGCGCCGCGATTCATGGTGATGAACTGAATGGCATCGAAATCATTCAGCGCCTGATCAACTCCCGTCAGTTCAGTAAACTGCGCGGCACCGTGATCGCTGTTCCCATGGTAAACGTATATGGCGTGCTCAATCAGAGTCGCTATCTGCCTGACCGCCGCGATCTGAACCGCTCGTTTCCCGGCAGCGAAAAAGGCTCACTGGCCGGACGCATGGCACACCTGTTTCTGCAGGAAATTGTCAGTCAGTGCGACTATGGCATCGACTTCCATACCGGTGCGATTCACCGCTCAAATCTGCCTCAGATACGCGCCAATCTGGATGACCCGGAAACCTCCGAACTGGCCCATGCGTTCGGCGTTCCGGTGCTGCTCAATGCGAACCTGCGCGACGGCTCACTGCGTGAATCGGCCAATGAGATGGGCGTTAAAATCCTGTTGTATGAAGCAGGCGAAGCGCTGCGTTATGACGAACTGTGTATCCGCGCCGGTGAACGTGGCACGCTGAATGTAATGCGCCATCTGGGCATGCTGCCGCAGAGCCGCAGCCGCAAACAACAGATCGAACCAGTCACCGCCCGCACCAGCAGCTGGCTGCGCGCCACTGACAGTGGTTTTGTGCAGCATCTGAAGCAACTGGGCGACTACGTCGAAGCCGGCGAAACCCTGGCCTGTATCCGCGACCCCTTCGGCAAACTGCTCGATGAGGTGGTCAGCAGGAACGACGGCATCATTATCGGCAAGCAGAACATCCCATTGGTACAGGAAGGTGAAGCCATGTACCACGTCGCCTACTTCCGCCAGCCGGATGATGTGGTTGAAGGTATTGAACAACTGCAGGATCTGCTGCCAGACGACGGGCCTGTGGCTTCCTGACAGATCCGGATCAGAAAAGTGCAACCCGCAACCAGCGCTGGTGACTGGCTTGTCTGTCTGTGATTTCCTGCCATTTCTTTCACTGCTGGCCTGATACGACCACCACCCATGACAAAATTCGTCACAACAGACTATTTGCGTGACAAATTTTGTCACATTTCACAAATACGCTGTCCCATAGTGAATACCATAGCCAGATTGATGTGCTCAAAGCACAGTCTCAGCAAGGAAATTCACTATGCCGACTCTGCTCTCAGATGAAGCCAGCCAACATGGACGTAAAGTGCGCGCAACGCGCAGCACCACGAATACCGCCGGAAAAAGTACTGATGCAGTTGCCATGGCACATGCCGCAGGCGCTCAGACCGAGGCTCTGCGCCCGGCAAACGTCATGGAACGAGGCCGCATTCAGGCGCTGTACAACGATGTTTACTGGGTACAGGGAGAAATGCCGGGCTATGGTAACGATCACCGCCGTAATATGGTGATTGTGCGCGATGGCCACCAGCTGACGCTGATTAACCCGGTGCGCCTGTCGCCACTGCAGGAGCGTAACCTGCAGTATCTCGGCCGGATCGCGCATGTGCTGCGTCTCGGTGATGAACCAACCGCCGACGAACACTATTACCGCAGCCGCTACTACGCCGCACTGTGGGCATTACCCGGCCAGGTTGATAAACCACGCCACAACATTCTCAAAGAAGATGCTCCCTTACCCATCGCCGGTGCCCGTCTGCTGAAGTTAGAGCACAGCCGGCGCTCACAAGCTGTCCTGTTGCTGGAACGTCATGGGCTGCTGTTAAGCGATGATCTGCTGCAGCATTACGGCAACTGGCAGAACCTGAGCCTTAAAGACCAGCTGCTGATGCGCTTACAGGGCTTTCACAAAGGCATGAATCTGTCGCGCCACTGGCTGCGCTCCGCCACCGCGAAAGATTTCAGTTTAAAAGATGATATTCAGCGCATTCTGACGCTGAACTTTGACGCGCTGCTGGGTGCCAGCGGCACCCCCATGATGCTGGGAGCAAAGCAGGCACTGCATGGCGAAATTGACAACGTGTTTCACTGAAGGCCGATAACTCCACTCGCTCAGGCCCTGCGCAAGCAGGGCTGTGATCAGGTACAATGTGTGCTCCACACATTGTTTATCTGATTGGTTATGAGCAAGAAAAAGCGCCGCGACATCGTGCAGTACGGACTGCCGATCATTGAAACCCACTTCCACCTCGATTACCTGAAAGAAGGCTCTCCTGCGGAAATTTTGCAGGCAGCGCGGGATATTGGCGTCGAACGCTTTATGACCATCAGTGTTGAGCCGGACAATATGCCCAGCGCGCTGGCACTGGCAGAAGCTCACGCCGACGTCTATGCCACCCTTGGCGTTCATCCGCATGAAGCGGCACTGTTCAGCGACGCTACCACAGCCTATATCCGCACCCACGCTATCCATGAAAAAGTGACTGCCATCGGTGAAATCGGTCTCGATTATTTTTACGATCACTGCGACCGTGAAGTACAGCGTAAAGTATTTGCGCAACAACTGGCGCTGGCCGTGGAATGCGATCTGCCGGTGGTGATTCACACCCGTGAAGCCGATGACGACACCATGGCCATCCTGCGTGAATACGCACCACAAATGAAACGCAAAGGAGTGGTGCACAGCTTTACCTCAGGCATGGAGCTGGCACAGGTCGCTATTGAGCTGGGTTTCTGTCTGGGTATTAATGGCATTGTTACCTTTAATAAAGCCGACAACGTGCGTGAAGTCGTTGCCGCAACGCCAATGGAGAATCTGCTGCTGGAAACCGATGCACCTTTCCTTACCCCTATCCCTTACCGCGGTATTGAAAATGCACCGAAATTCCTGCCTTTTGTCGCGGAAAAAATTGCTGAGGTAAAAGACCTGCCGATTGCCGATGTGCTTAAGCAGACTTATCAGAACTCTCTGCGTGAGTTTTTCCCCGCTGGCTGACAACTGCAACTGACAGCGTGTAACGTCGGCCAGTGCTGAATTTATGGTTCAGGGAACGAACCAAAACGGAGATCCGCCAACCATGTTCACTTGCCTGCCGCATTGCCAGATCAGCGAACTGGGATTACTGGATTGGGGCTTACTGATCGCCTTTGGCATCAGCGTATTTATGTTATCCACTTTATGGCGGCGCTGGGCGTTCAGCCGCGAAAGCCATACGCCAGAACATTTACGCTGGCATTTACCAAGATTTATTTACGTGCTGTTTGTAACAGCCATGCTGACGCTATTGCCGGTTGCCACCTTTCTTGGCAGCGACAGTGGTTACTGGTATGGGAAATTCTTTCTGTTGCCGACAGCGGCTGTCGCTTATTTCGCCTGGTTAATTGTCGATATAAACGATCCGGACAAACAATAAGCCAGGCTAAAAATAGCGTATCAGCTCATCTGCGCGGGCGGCATCCGTGCCGCAGCGTTACATTATTTCCCGGACATTGTTTCTGGAGCGTTGTTTCTGGACAGGTTTCTGCCGTCGGGTGTCCTGTTATTTATTCATACGATTACGGTACATAGGATCATTGGCCAGACCAAAGCCCATAGGGTCCAGCGACTTCAGACCGCGGGCCAGAGCCTGCGCGTATTCGCCAGAACGGGAACCAGTAAAACATACGTACAGACCGTGCATTTTTAATCCGGCCGGATCAAACTTCACCTTGCCTTTATATTCGTTCAGGGTTTTATCGTTGCTGACCAGATAATTCATGACGCGTTTATCGACGACAGCAAGATCAACCCGCCCATCCAGCAGCTGATGGATATTCTCAACGTCATTACCGGATTTAACTACGGGGATACGTCCGTCAGACACGGCACTGTCAAAATTTTCTTCATTAGCATAACCACTGACCACGCCAACAACATGCTCCGCCAACGCTTCTAAACTGGTGTGATATTCCTCACCATTACGTTTGGCAAAGCCCACCAGACTGGTACCGATTTCATCGGAAAATACGCACTTTTTAGCACGTTCTTCCGAATAATAGGCGGGGAAATAACCGGCAACTTCTTCGGTATTTTCGGCGCGGGCAACCGCTGTACTCCAGGGCTCGACCTCGACGTTAAGCTCATAACCAACGCGGGCGAATGCCTGTTTAACAATCAAGCTGGTCATACCACCACCGGTAATAGCAGGAGAAGAAAAAGGAGGCCAATCAAGGGAGGTTAAGGTGATTTGTTCTGTTGCAGATACTGGCTGCACTGCCGCAAAAACTGATGACAAGACTATAAACATTATTTTTTTCATAGTAATTCCCCGTGATCAATTTGGATGGGGAAATCATACGGACTTTCATTCTGTACATTATTCCACCAGCGACACAGGACGAATTATTTGAGTCGTTTTTAAACAAAATAACAAAGTCATTATTCAATCTGAACAATACTGTGTGGACTTTAGTGTTATTTCTGCTAACCAGTCCGCTCCACTGATCAAGATTAAATACACTGTTGAAACAATAGCGCTGCTGCCCCCCCCCCTTGTTACTGCTTTCATCACGTTCACAAATACCACGACCAGTGAGTCACCTGGCAACTGCTGTTTATGTTGTGTCCAAAACAGTCCTGTTTCTGCACGTCAGCCGTCGTGATAAAGCTCAGGTATTTATCCACGACAGGGACAATCCGCACTAAAAACACAGTATTAATAGCAATGACCAGTGTTACACTGCTATCTGATTATTTTATGACCTGCCAGGACGATTCAGATGGAAGACATTATTATCAGCGACCTTTCGCAACCGGAACACGGCCAGGCCGTACTGGATCTGCTGACCGAATACGCTCACGGCGATACCGGCGGTGGTGAAGGCCTGCCGGAATACAGTCAGCAGAACCTGATTGCAGAACTGCAGTCGCGCAGCAATCTGCATGTCATTCTGGCGTTTGTGAATGATTATCCGGCAGCCTTGCTGATCGCCATCGACAGCTTTTCAACCTTCACCTGCAAACCCATCCTGAACATTCATGATGTCATCGTCAGTGCCGGCTTCCGGGGTCAGGGTCTGGCCAAACGTATCTTGGCCAAAGCAGAGGAGCTGGCACTGATCAAAGGCTGTGGCAAGCTCACACTGGAAGTGCTGGAAGGCAACACCACAGCGCAGAAAGTCTACACAGACATGGGCTTCGCCAACTACCAGCTGGACCCGGAAATGGGCCGCGCCATGTTCTGGCAGAAGGTCTTGTAATAAACCTGTGGTGCAGCCACCGAAAGGCGGCTGTCTGCCGGACGCCATGACAGGCTTCAGCCTGATCATCAGCTGAATCCCAGAACGCCTCGCTCCGATATGGTACGCCAGCACCGTTCACTGAAAGCCCCACTCATTGAAAGCGCCATTCAATGAAAGCGCGCTTGTCTGATCGTCATACAAAAGAGGTATTTCTTTCAGTGGCTCCGCCATTCCACCTTGATCTTGTATCAAAACAGGCCACGCCGCCCTATACTCTGCGCCACAACTACGTACGGTAAACTACTGACTCCTCAGAAGCAGAGTTAATCCGGGTCAAACCTCAATGACCTGTAGATATAACCGGCCGCAAACACCGGTTAAAACACACCCATTTAGAACAACCCGCTAAGGAGCTTGCTATGAAGCTGCAGAATAAAGTGATCGCTATTACCGGATCAGGCCAGGGCCTGGGTCGTGCTATGGCCGTGCATCTGGCGAAAGAAGGCGCCCAGATCGCTGTCATCGACCTGAATCAGGAACATATGGACGAAACCAAAGCTCAGGTAGAAGCAGCAGGCAGTAAGGCAGCTACTTTTGTCTGCAACGTAGCGGATGAAGCTCAGGTAGAACAGACGTTTCAGGCAGTCAGCGCGCAAATGGGCGGTCTGCACGGCCTGATCAACAACGCCGGTATTCTGCGTGACGGTCTGATGATCAAAGCCAAAGACGGTGAAGTGAAAAAAATGTCACTGGCACAGTGGCAGGCCGTCATCGATGTGAACCTGACCGGTGTATTCCTGTGTGGTCGTGAAGCGGCTGAACAGATGATAAAAACCAATGAAGGTGGCTGCATCATTAACATTTCCAGCATCGCCCGTGCCGGTAACTTCGGTCAGACCAACTATTCTGCCGCCAAAGCCGGTGTAGCAGCGATGGCGGTGACCTGGGCAAAGGAACTGGCACGCTATAATATCCGTGCCAACGCTATTGCTCCGGGCTTTATCGCAACCGAAATGACTGCCAGCATGAAACCGGAAGCACTGGAGAAAATCTGTGCCGGTATTCCGGCTGGCCGCATGGGCAGCCCGGATGAAATCGGTGATGCGGCAGTCTTCCTGCTGGCCAACGACTATATGTCCGGCCGCATCATTGAAGTCGACGGTGGTCTGCGCCTGTAATCGTCAGGTCTGATGCATCCGTCATTCAGGAACAGACAATGACTGACTCAACGAATGCTCAGACCGATGCCCGCCAGCGTCTGTACACGGCACTGGCGGGCATTCCCGCTGGCTATGTCATTACCTACGGTCAGCTGGCAGCCCTCGCCGGATTCAGCCGTCGCGCCCGCTGGGCAGGCCAGGTACTGAAGCAACTTCCCCAGGACAGCCGCCTGCCATGGCACAGGGTCATTAACGCTCAGGGCAAAATCAGCCTGCCGGGCGACGCCGGTGAAAAGCAGCGTGCCTTGCTGGAAAGCGAGGGAGTGACCGTCAGCGATAGCCTGCGCATCGATCTGAGTTTATTCAGCTGGCAGAAAGCAGATACTGAATAAACAGCTCATTTCCCGCCATGGCCGAATAAAACCCCCTTATTTACGCCAACCTGACTTCTGCTGTCCCTGCCTTCTTCATCGTTACAACGCTACTAAGAAGTTAGCTCACCTACCGTTCTGAACCAGAAAATTCAGACTGCAATAGCCTGAGCCAAAGAGAACTCATGCTCACGGCCGCAGTTAATACTGCAACTGTATGCCGGATAAGCACCGTGATTCATACAGATAATGACAGCACGGAACCTGTTTTCATCGGGCGTTCTCGCCGACAGTGGCAGCCATAATAAAAAAGACTCCGCAGGGAGGACATAAAATGGCAAACGAATATTTTGATGTAATCATTATTGGCGCGGGCTTATCCGGCATCGGGGCAGCCTGTCACCTGAGCAAAGAATGCCCGGAGAAATCCTTCGCAATATTTGAAGGGCGCGATGCCATCGGCGGCACCTGGGATATTTTCCGCTATCCAGGCATACGCTCTGATTCTGACATGTTTACCCTGGGTTACGAATTCAAGCCGTGGACCAACCGCAAAGGCATTGCCGACGGTGCCGATATCCGTGATTACATCCGCGAAGCAGCCAATGAACACAGCATTACACCGCACATCCGCTTCGGCCATAAAATACTGTCTGCCGAGTGGCAAAGTGATCTGGCCGTATGGCAAATCACGGCCCAGCTGAATGACGGTGAAACCCGTTTATTCAGCTGCAATTATCTGATCAGCTGTACTGGCTATTACAGTTACGAGGAAGGATTTACACCGGAATTTAAAGGCCGTGAGCAATTCTCCGGCGAAATCATTCACCCGCAATTCTGGCCAGAAAACTACGACTATTCCGGTAAAAAAATCGTTGTCATCGGCAGCGGCGCAACCGCCGTAACCCTGGTACCGGCGCTGTGCGATAAAGCCCAACAGGTAACCATGTTACAGCGTTCACCCAGCTATGTGGTCAGCGTACCGCAGCAGGATCCGATGGTTTCCGCGTTGCGCAAAATTCTGCCACAGACATGGGCTTATCGCATTATCCGCGGCCGCAATATATCCATCACGCTGGCACTCTATAATTTCTGCAAAAAGTTTCCCCGTGCCGCACGCGGATTACTTCAGTTTGCAGTCAAAAGCCGTTTACCGAAAGACTTTGATATGAAGCATTTCACACCGAAGTACGCGCCATGGGATGAGCGCCTGTGTGCAGTTCCTGAAGGCGATATGTTCAGGGCGATGAGCTCCGGGAAAGCACAGGTGGTAACCGACCATATTGATCATTTCACAGCGGATGGCATCCGCCTTAAAAGCGGTAAGACGCTTGCTGCCGATGTGATTATTACCGCCACCGGCCTCAAAGTGCAGATGTTTGGTAATATGACGGTTAAAGTGGATGGTGACGTATTCGTACCGAATCAGAGTATGAGCTATCGCGGTGTGATGTTTGAAAATCTGCCCAATCTGGCCATGGTATTTGGCTACACCAATTCGTCATGGACGTTAAAAGCGGATCTGATTTCACGCTGGGTTTGCCGCCTGTTAAAAGCCATGGATAAAAAAGGTGCGCGCCAGGTAACGCCGCGTTGCAATTCCGCCGAAATGGAGCGTCTGCCATTTATCAATATGCAATCCGGCTATATCGCCCGGGTGAAGGATCAGATACCGAAACAAGGCAGTGAACGGCCGTGGAAACTGTATCAGAACTATTTCGCCGATATGGCCCAGCTGCGTCTGGCGAGTATGAATGATCCGGCACTGGAATATCGATCGCCAAATCAGCATGGGTATAAAAACCCGGCAGGCTCAGACAGCAGAGAAGAATCTTCGGCAGTAATGCCGAACTCCTGATCCTTAAATCTACTGTCGACCGGACAAATTCAGACAATAAAAATGCCGGCTTAGCCGGCATTTTTATTCTTCTTTTTTAATCAGGATAAACTCAGAGCTTACCTTCCGGATAAGGGTGAGCAATCACGTCATACGGATCACCATCACCACAGATCGCCGCCCACTCCTGCGAACTCAGCCATTCCAGCGGATCACGGCCACTCAGTTTGGCAAGCGCTGCCAGAGCATCGGCCCAGGTACAGCGATTGGCGAATAACAGCGCTTCAGTATTCAGTGTACCGCCCTGATTGATATAACCCAGAGCAACCGTATGCGCAGGCCCTAAATCCAGCATACGTGCGTGAGCCAATAAAATTTCCGGACGGGTGTGAGTCATAAAAACACGCTGCTGAACCCGTGCCGGGAACAAGGCGTCCAGCACGGATGGATCCGCCTGAATATCAGATTCATAACCATCGCGCGGAACCCTGAAACGGCCTGGTTCGAGCAGGTAAATCAGCGAGTGTGAAACGCCCTTCTGCTTCAAACGGTCTGACGCCTTTAAAGCCTGCTGTAACTGGAACGCCCCGCAGGCCACCAGCTGCAGATCTGCTGCGCAATTACCGCGTACACAAATAGCGCCGTCCTGCACCAGAGTCACTGCCTGGGCACCGCTAAAAAAGGTTGGTAAGACCGATTTCGGTACAACCATATTCCAGATCACACCGAGATCGCCGTAACAGGTTTTTAAACAGGCCATAGCCGTATTGCCATCTGCCGGGAAGACCACGCGCGACATATCTGACATCTCGCCCAGCATAGCTTCCGCCAGACTCGGGTCCTGATGGCTTTGCTCATTCTTTCCGTTTTCCCAGACATGGGAGGTCGAGATAACCGGCACACCCAACCATGGAGCAGGATCGTCAGCTTCTTTCTGATGGCGGGCAAAAATAATACTCTGCCGTAACGCTCCGAGCATTTTTGTGGCAAAGGCTTCATAAGAAACCACCAGATTTAAACCGCTCTGATTTGCCAGACAGGCACTGACCACGGCTTCTTCATTCAGCGCAGTAACTACTGCGCCATCAACCGCCTCAGCCACACCCTCTTCCGGATCAGTAACACGGTGTTTCAGCTGATCCAACGTCTGGTTCATGCGGTTGGAGCGCAGTTCATCCGGATTACCCACCCGGACTCTTAGATGAGGATTTACTTCGACAAGATCAATAAAATAATTATCAATCGCTGCCATCGGTGCGATCGGATCTTTTTGCCAGTGCGGGTCATGGCGGTTAATGGTGACAGCAACCGGTGGCAGCGGCGCTTTCGGCTGCTTAAGCTCATTAACAGCTGAACGCCAGACACTTTCCTCCTGCCACAGTGCTTTTGCACCGCGGACAAAATAGGCAAGCGCCTCAGAATCACGGCGCGGATTACTGCCCAAAGGTAAACCATGAGCGGCGTTCGTACCGGCTCCGGGGAAACCATAACCCTTAACTGTTTCAGCGATGCAGTAAGGCATTGGCACCGGATAACTGGCCATACCGCTGGCCACGGTTTCCGCCGCATTACTCAGGTGCTGTTCCATAAAATAAATGGCGCAAACAAAAGCTGCCGGGTCGCGCCCGTCAATAACAAAGGGCGCAAAACCCTGATTGCTCAGATGCTCCATAAACCATTCACTGCCGCCCTGCTGAGCAACTGTTGTGCGCTGATCAATGCGACGGCCATTGGCAATCATCACCGGACTGACCAGACCACAGTCTTCAGCCCGCCACCAGCGTGCCGCCCAATCGCTGCCACGCTGCTCTTCAAATGCACCGTCACTTAAGAAAGCGACCAGTCGTTGTCCCGGTAATGGCTGGTGCACATACTGCAGCCCGGCAAAGCCCAGATAGCCACCTTCAAGACGCGCACCAGCGGTATTAACATTCACATGACTGCCTAGTGGCGACAGAGGCTTACCATCCGGGCGTACGCGGTAATTATAAAAATCCTGCACGAAGCGACTGAGTCCTTCGTCGCTCAGCCCATATTCTTTTTTACGCTCTGGCAGCGCAGTACCTGTCAGCAATTGCAGGGCATCAATAGCAGCCACACAATGCCCCTGTCCCATCAGCCAGTCACGATGTTGGCCTGTAAGCGTATTGACCGCCATTAATGCCGCATAAGCCGGCACCATATTCAGTGATCCACCGGTATGCCCTTGTGGATCGCGTTTGAAATCCTCCGCGACCAGATCGCGGCCATCCAGGAATACGTGTTTGGTGTAGGTCATATGGACCACCAGCCACATCGCCTGGTTAGTAAGCTGATCCAGCGCCGTCAGCGTACGGTAACAGTCTGCCTTGCTTTGAATGAGACCACCTTCCTCGAGGGCGGTAGCCAGTTCAAACACCTGCAATTGTGTAGCTGCAGTATGTTTAACCACCCCACACCCTTCCGCCCAGGCAGCAAATTCCTCGTCGTATTCCCGGTGTTGCCGGGCTTCCGCTTCGATTTCTTTCTGTTGATACTGCTGGCTGAGTTTCTGGTAAAGATTAAGACTCATCAGTTTTCTCCATGCTGGGCCCGTAAGGCCATCTTTGCTGTTCGCCTTCAGGCCAGCGGTTTTTGCAACATGCTCAGTAATTCATTACAAAGCAGCGGTGTAATATCAATTGCGTTGCTGGTGTGCGGAATGCAATTGCAGGTCACTATGCCTGCAACCGGGCCGGCCAACATTTCTTCTTCGGCACCGGGATTGCCATTTTCTCCCTGCGAAAAAACCGCATGCACACCAATACACAGAGGTGGATTCAACCCCTGCGCCACCAGTTCTTCCGCGGTACGCAACATGGTGCGCCCGGTAGAAATAATGTCATCCACCAGCACCGGCTGATGTTCAGAATATTTCTGCACATCCGGGATATGGATCACCACATCACGGTCGCCGGAACGTGTTTTACGCAGCACCAGAAATTCGCATCCGGCCACGCCGGCTACTTCACTGGCCCATTGTTCACTTTCTTCATCCGGCCCGACGACCAATGGGTTTCTGACCTGATTTTTCAGATAGTCACCGATTAAATCGGTCGCATGCAAAGCCACCGCAGGAATACGGTAAATCTCACTGAGGGATTTATAGCGGTGCAGATGCGGATCGACGGTAATTAAATAATCGAAACTCTGGTTAATCAGTTCGGCAAAATATTTCGATGTCAGACATTCGCCCGGCTGAAAGCGGATATCCTGACGCATATAGGCCAGATACGGTGCCACCAGTCCAACGCGGGCCACGCCCATATCGCGCAGATGATGGGCCATAAACCACAAAGCCAGCGTTTTATCGCTGGGCTGATGCAGATGGCAGACCACAATCACATCGGCACCGGCCATATCCTGCGGCAGGTTAAAATACAGCTCACCATCGGGAAAATGGCGGCTCTCCAGTGCCAGTACCTGACACTCTCGTCCGGCATTTGTCAGCTGCATTGCCAGCGACCGTGCCAGCGACTCATGGCCATCAAGAGACAGAATACAGGTGCGCTTTACTGATGATTCAGCAGCCGCCTGAGCGCTTATATTTCCGTTCGTCATACGACTTCCTCTTCAATACGGATCACATCAGTATGACCATCAAGAAACTCCAGAGCGTAGGCCAGCTCTCCCGGGGCTTCAGCATAGAGAGTAAATAAAGGTGCCCCGCAATCGATAACGTCTCCTGACGCTACATGCAGTTCAATGCCCGCAGCCTTTGCATTTGGAGCCCCGGCCAGCGATGCCAGCTTGGCCAGAAAGCGGTTATTGAAATAAGAAACGACGCCTTTTTTCTCCGCCCGGACACAATGACGGAATTCAGCCATCTGTGGCTCATGAAATCCGCCCTGAGCCTGACAGATAGCTTCAAATTTTTGCATGGCCGCACCACTGAGCAACGTACTTTGCGCCAGCTCATAGCCCTGACCATCCGCAACTTTACCCGCCATTTCCAGCAGAATACCGGCCAGCTGTAGTGACTTTTCGCGCAGATCCTGCGGCGCGTGACCATCATTGCGCAGCACCTGTAACACATCCCGGGCTTCAAGCGCCGGGCCAATACCGCGGCCAACAGGCTGACTGCCATCACTGATAACCGTACGCACATCCAGTCCCAGCGCCTGGCCGGTTTTTTCCAGCAGGCTGCGCAGCGTCTGCGCCATTGTCTGAGAGCGGACCTTGGCCGTTGGACCAACCGGAATATCAATCAGCACCTGTTTCGATCCGGCAGCGACTTTCTTGGAAATAACCGACGCCACCAGCTGACCTTCACTGTCGAGATCCAGCGCCCGCTCAACACGAATGATGAGATCATCGGTTGGACTCAGGCTGACCGAGCCACCCCAGGCCAGACAGGCACCCTGTTCTTTTACGACGCTCTGCATGGCATCAAAGGACAATGCTACCGGCGTCATGGCTTCCATGGTGTCTGCCGTTCCGGCCGGAGAGGTGATCGCACGGCTGGATGTTTTCGGCATCAGCAGACCGTTAGCAGCAACAATCGCTACAACAATGGGGGTTGTACGGTTACCCGGCAGACCGCCGACACAGTGCTTATCGAGCACCACATCACTGTGCCAGTCAAACTGCTGACCAGCAGCAACCATAGCGCGGGTAATGGCGATGGTTTCATCCAGACTCAGGCGGTCGCCGGCGCAGGCAGTCACATAGGCAGACAGCTGAATGTCACTGTACAGGCCATTGTTAATATCACGCACAATCGCGGCGGCCGATTCATCAGTAAACGCCTGACCGTAGAGCTTGCCGCGCACAAACGACATGGAATCCACAGGATGGGCGTGACGGAAGGTCGCTTTGCTGCCTTCTTCAGGACAGCCCAGACGGTGCCACGCGGCCTCTGAAAGACCGGCCTGCTGGTGGGAAAGCAGTTCATTTGAAACCAGCACCAGGGTGGCGACGACACTTTTGTCCGCAACGCTGACCTCCACCCGGGTGTGAGCAAAAAATCCCTCAGAAATGGCAACATGACAATCCTGTCGCATATATACGACAGGTTCCTGATGGGTATTCACGCCCAAACGATGGAGATAGAGATAATCGGGATTGGATTCCATAAGCTTTCCTGATTTATGAAGCAAAAGTGTAGAAGTCTGGCCGCTTAACCGCCTTGCGGTAAATCAACCAAGCTTCAGACTCTGTTTCCCAAAGTGAAACGGGTCTGCCAAACTGCAGTCAGATGTGCATTATCCTTCAGAAGTTTCAGGAGTTACACCATGCAAGCCCCATTTCAGGTTCAGTTCATTGGCGCCACCGGAACCGTTACCGGCTCCAAATATCTGGTGAAATACGACCGCTATAAGATTCTTATCGACTGCGGCCTGTTTCAGGGGATTAAAAATGTGCGTAAGCGCAACTGGGCCGAATTGCCGTTTGCCGTTGAGGCACTGGATGCTTTATTGCTTACCCATGCCCATATAGATCACTCCGGTTATTTACCCGCACTGATGAAACAGGGCTTCCATGGTCCGGTTTACTGTTCAGAAGGAACACATGCTTTATGCAAAGTATTACTGCCGGATGCCGGTTACCTGCAGGAAGAAGATGCCAAATACGCGAACCGTAAGCGCTTCTCCAAACACGATCCGGCAGAGCCTCTGTACACCGAAGAAGATGCCCGTAAAGTACTCAAACAATTTAAACACCAGCAGGCCGGAGAAGTACAGGAATTACCTGGCGGTATGACGGCAACATTTACTCCGGTCGGACATATTCTTGGCGCCAGCGCAATTCGTCTGGAATATCAGGGAAAGAGCATCACCTTCAGTGGCGATGTCGGGCGCAGCAACGACATAATCATGTACCCGCCAAAACCGCTGGCCGCCACCGACTATCTGGTGGTGGAATCTACCTACGGTGACCGTCGCCATGAAGAAATTGATGCCGAAGCGGCAATCGCAGACATCATTAACCGCACGGCCAAACGGGGCGGAATTGTATTAATGCCGGCATTTGCCGTGGGTCGTGCGCAGCTGGTCCTGCATATTCTGCAGAAACTGCTGGCAGAAAAACGCATTCCGACTATGCCCATTTACCTCAACAGCCCAATGGCGATCCGCGCCACGGAAATTTTCTTTGACTTACATGAATCGCACAAATTAACCAAAGAAGACTGTGAGCGCATGGATGCGATTACCCACTACGTAAAAACGGTGGAAGAATCCATTGAGCTTAACAGCCGTAAATTTCCGTCGGTCATTATTTCCGCCAGCGGTATGGCCAGTGGCGGCCGTGTTCTGCACCATTTAAAAACCCTGATCAGTGATCCGAAAAACTCCGTGCTGTTTCTTGGTTATCAGGCTGCCGGCACCCGCGGAGACTCGCTTACACATGGAGCCGAGCATATTAAAATTCACGGTGAGTACTATCCCGTAAAAGCAGAAGTTGCAAACCTGCAGGCGTTATCGAGCCATGGTGATTACGTCGAAATCAGTGACTGGCTGAAGAAAATGCCAGGCCGCCCGAAGAAAGTCTTTGTTACTCACGGTGAAGCTTCCGCGGCTGACGCGATGCGCCGCCATTTACATGACGAATTCCACTGGGATGTGGAAGTGCCGGAATACCTGGATATCGCCCTGCTCTGACAGCGCTGAAAATGTAAGGCAGATTATGACAGACATAAAAACGCTCAGACTGTTTCAGGTGGATGCTTTTATCCGCCCGGCGCAGCGTATCGCCAATAGTGGAGTAATATTCTCCGGTAATCCGGCAGCAGTCGTGCCGCTGGAACAATGGCTTCCTGATCAACTGATGCAGGCCATCGCAGCGGAGAATAATCTGTCTGAAACTGCATTTTTTACCGGCTCAGACGGCCACTACCATATTCGCTGGTTTACCCCCGAAACCGAAGTGGATTTATGTGGCCACGCCACTCTGGCATCTGCCTGGGTCATTGCACAACAACTTCAGGACCAGAATAGCGAATACAGATTCACCACAGAAAGCGCAGGCGATCTGAGCGTTGTTGTAAGCGGCGAGCCATCTGATCCTCTGCTTGAACTTAACTTTCCTCAGCGGGTACCGGAAACTCTGGATGACGCTCAGTTAAAGAAAGAACTGAGCATTGCTCTTGGCCAGAATGTTGTCGCGCTGAGCAGCAGCCGTGATCTTGTGGTAGAACTTGAAAATGCAGAGGCGGTCATTGGCTGCATCCCTGATATGCACCGCATTGCTGAGCTGACATCAAAGTGGTTTGCGGTGATCATTACCGCCCGCTATGAAACACCTGAGTATGACTTCGTCAGTCGTTTTTTTGCGCCGTTGCAGGGAATAGCCGAAGACCCGGTGACGGGTTCGTCATTCTGCAGTCTTGCGCCCTACTGGGCTGAGAAGTTGAGTATCAGCCAGCTGAAAGCCTGGCAATGTTCAGCCCGTGGCGGCGATGCCGAACTGGAGATTCACGACGACAGGGTTAAAATCCGCGGACGCTGTTTTTCGTACCTGAGTGGTAACATTAACCTGCCAGCCAGTTGAAACGATTTCAAAAATCCGTCCGCCACTGCAAAAGATAACGGTGAGACTGGGTACGACTTTCAGGCTCATAGAAGGAGAGCGTACCGGCACTACCTCGCTCTGATGCCGCAGCCCAGCCATTGCGGAATCGGTAAGACAGCGACAGCTCGCTGGAGCGCCAGCTCAGCAGTGGATATTCTGCAGACAGCCACCATTCGTGGCCATCAGCCAGATCAACATCCGCCTTGCCGTAACCATAGTCAGTGAAATCCACCTCCAGCTCTCCGTTAAACAGCAGACGGTACCCACCCTTAACCTGCAGAAGGCGGTCGATGAAAACGACATCGTAGCCAAGACCAGCGGACACGAATAACCATTGATAGTATTCATCCAGCGCACCGGTAATATTGTTGGCGCGAATCATACGCTGCCAATCGGTTTTACCAGCAGATAACAGTAAAGCTGGAATATAGCCATCAGCATGGGTAAATGCCCCAACTTCATAGCTGCGGAAATTTTCATCCGTGGTTGTTCTGGAAGGCACACCCGACTGACTCTCGCCAATATACTGCAGTGAATCATAAGAGCGATGAAAACCAACACGCCAGCTGACCGCCTGCGTCACAGGGCCTGCTACGGAGACACTCAGGCTCTTCATCCAGCCAACTTCCCGGTCCAGCTCACGGCCACGCTGGTCGTACTCATGATACGACATACGTTCAACACCAAAGCCTGCTACCAGCTGATAAGAAGAAACTTCATCCTGCTCAGCATAAACGGCACAGCAGAAGACACTGCTCAGAAGCAGAAGCACGAAGCGGTTGTTACAAGTGTATGCAGACATCGTCTCTCTTTTATCCTTTGCCTTCTACTTTCTGACTTTAATCCTAAGCTTTTTAAAAAATAAGAAGCGACTGATTTCTTAAAACTACTCATCAATCACAGGCTCAAGGTTAATCATTACTGAAAACGGCCAAGTATTGATCAGAGCCGTGGCTTCCGTTTTATACCATATTTCCGCCGTGAATCTTTACAGCAATCAACGCAGGACTTAACCAGAGCACAGCACTGAAGCCCCATGCAAAAGAAAAAACATAAAGCACTTATCTCTGCGCAAAAAAATGGGGCTGCAATGCAGCCCCATTAATGCAATGAAGGTAATCGCCCGCTTACAGAGCAACACCGTCCAGTACGATAGTCGGTTCGTTACCACAACCGCTGAAAGTGACGCTCAATTCAGTGCCGTCATCATCGGTAAGCACGATGCTGCCACTGCCAATGCTGCCATCGCTACAGATGCTGATATTGCTGGCATCCAGTGTTACTGAACCGTATTCAGGATGGTAGAAGGTTGCTTCAACAGAGTACTGACCATCAATAGAGCTTACGCTCGCATCACTCACCTGGTAAGTGGTACCGTCAGAGCCCACGAACTGGTCGTAGTAGGTACAGTCGTAGTTGCTGTTGCACGTCATTGAACCTGTGATGCGCACAGTCTCGCCATTCATTGTGTAGGTCAGATTCCAGGATGAATAAGACAGCTCGTATGATTGGCTATCTGATTCAATAACATAGGTACCGTTAACAGTTTCAGTGATGCCCTCATAGGTGTACTGGAGGTTGTTGTAACGCAGAGTAGTACGTGTGGTGGAACCGCTGGTCGAGCTGGTAGCGTCCACAGTACCGTTCATAGTCATACTGTATTCACAGTAGTCATTATAAGTAATAGTAAAGTCATTTTCGGAGCCGGAGTAATTAACAGAACCACCACAGCTACCAGCGACGGTTTCGTCCACTGCCACAGGCATAGACAAGCTGCTCTGTTCAAAGCCAGCAACCGTTTCTGCGGTAATATCCAGCACAGTCTTCACTGCTGTAGAGTCTGCTGCTGCTAAAATACCGGTCGGAAGGTTGCCGACATCGGCACCGGATTCATCGCTTTCAATCAGATCACTGACGATCTCACTGGAGCTGGAAGCAAAATCAGAACTGTTATCGGTATCAAAACTGGCTGGCGTTGTGACACCATCGTACTCAACGATATCATCATCAGAACCGGAAGAGCTGCCGCCGCCTCCACCACCGCCGCCACACGCGGTAAGTACACCAGTCACTGCAAGTAATAAAAGATAATTATATTTTGACATTTTTTGTCTCCATGACAATACGAGGGCTTAGGCCGGGCAATATCCAGCAAATTGAATATACAACAGACATATTCCCAACACACCTCTGATTACACGATCAACATCATATTTTTACGCTGGGTAACAATTAATTTGATATCTGTCATTCTGTGGCAGGAAATAACCCTGACTACGATAACAAATGAATTACAGATCCGACAGAAAGGCTGTCTGAGATTGTATGTAGCAGCACTTTTAAAAATTCAGGTATTATTAATTTTATCATTACTTAATAACAACATAGTTATTAAGTAATAACTACTGAAATATACGTCGCGCACACGCTCTTTTCATACTTCAAAAATCTGACGCGAAACCTTGCGCAATGATTCGCCCGCTGACATCTGCTATTTGCTGCAAAACCCGTCTTTGACTAAGAGTCAATTATATGTCCTTATTGAGCGCCATATTTATGACTAAGGAATCAATGGTTGATCTGAGCTATAGTCTCTGTAGTGCCGTACACGGGTTTCATACTCAGCAGATGGTGAGCATTGCTCAGTAAAGATCAGTACAGAACAATTGCAGCCAGCACAGAGCAGTACTTATAACGCTTACATGAACAGAAGCCGCATCTAAGAGCGGGCGAAGAGCGGGTGACCAACAGAGAATGAACGTCCTTCCAGGCAGTGTAATCTCAACAGCTTATGTCGATAACGCCAGCAGGAAACCTGCGTACGGTGACAGGCTGCCTGAGGAAGAGAACCAGGGTTCTCGTGAGCCATATGAGACCATCAGCAAGCCCCAGACCGTCGCCGAATACATTCCTGCCTACCCTGACGACACCGAGCTACAGCAGTACCGGGAACGCCAAAACCAGAACGAAAGTACAAATAATTTCAGTAAAACATTTATGGCGTTTTCTTCCGATATGCCCGACACCAACAGCAAGGGACGATTCGTTGATATCACAGTCTGATAAAGGGATTTAAATCGAAGATAAAAACAGGAAGGAAAAGGGTCAGCAGTCCGCGCTGGCCCTTTTCTGTTTCATTTCCATTTTCTGTTTTAACTCTGCTCTGGTGCGCTTCTGCAACATTCCCTGCACCCATCCCTGCACCAAATAACACAACAGCAAAGAAGCTTTTCTGTTACCGGACTGCCGGCACAAGCTCCAATGAGTAGTCGTTGCAGCCATTAACGGTAACCCGCCAGGTGTCTCCAGAGCCTGTCATCGTGAACTGGCCAGAGCGCAGACCGGGTTCATCAAGGCACCGCTGCACACTGCGTTCAACAGCATAAGCCACCCGGCCAAAATCAGACAGATCAACCGCCCCCTGCTGCCAGCGATAAACCTGGCCTCCCGCGGAGTAAAGTATATCCGTCTGAGCTGAATCATCTGAATCAAAGAATACCGTGGACTCCAGCAGGTGATTGCCGGCAATGACCTGTTCATTCACGACTCTGCGGTTACGATAACGAACGTCCCGGCCTGCAGTGCTACCGGATACCGTTGAGACATGAGACTCACCTTCCACCCTCAGACGGGCCTGATCGCCGTTATCGTCGATAGTAAAGTCACCAGAGAACTCTGCACTGCGAACCCGGTCGTTGTACGCCGGCATAACACCGTTATCGGTATAGGAATGATCTGAATAAACAACATTTCCGCTGCCATCGAAAAAGACGCTGTCGTCGCAGAAACCAGTGAATACAACACCGGTATCTGTGTCCAGCTCCACTCTGTCTATGCCGGCAGCTTCAGGCGCACTATGCTGATAATCCGCTGTAATCTGTACCGTACCGCCGCAGTCGCCAGGCTGGTTATCGCTGTATTGACTGTCTATAGCAGAAGATGGCGATGATACTGACGGCGCCAAACCCAAAAATACCGCCTGTTCAATAAATGGCAGATAATCCAGATTATTAACAAAAGCAGTCATACTGACGATTTCCGGATCATAAATGATCTGAGAGTGTTGATAGTAATGATCGGATAGAGACTGCAGATACAGAAACTCTGCGACCTGCTCAGCGATCGCTGAGCTGTTGTCGCTGTTCAGTGCGGCTGGCGTACTATCGCCGGTAAACGTCAGGGTACGTACTTCCGGCACAGATGAATCACCGTTGCCTGTATTGCCGTTACCTGGATCGCCGTTGTTGCCATCATCCGGATTAGCAGCGATATCTGTATCTGCACCACCGGAAGAAGCACCACCGCCTCCTCCGCCACCACACCCCGTCATCAACAAAGAAACGCTGGCGACAGCAATAAAAGAGAGAGACTTCAGACTGCTTATACTACTTCCCATCTTATATCCTTAATTGTTCTGTATTGCTTAAGAATTTCGGTATATCTATTCGATTATCCCAATTAAACACAACCGGATAATTGGCATGACCAATTGTATTTAAAACCGAACAATTGTTTGGTTTTAACTTCAAATTAACTAATGAAACCTAGCGAATCAAATGAAATTCGTAAAGTTAAATATCCGAAAAAGATTTAAGGAGACTCTGAATAAGTCTCAAAAATCAGCGATAATACGGCCATCATCAACCGCATAGGATTCGTTGCCACCATGGATCAGATGACCTTCTCCGA
>MDSZ01069001.1_pt1 | contig 129080 bp, 121 predicted proteins | sample 811201 | NCBI WGS metagenome assembly MDSZ01 (sample SAMN05326647, study PRJNA326480) | marine metagenome | isolation source: seawater | place: Indian Ocean: North | collected 2010
CCTGTGGGCCGGTGGGTGATCCGAGCGGACCGGTGGTCCCGCCGATCGCGGTCCACCGGGAGAAGATGTCCCCGGTGACCGGGTACGCGCCGCTACCCGAAGAGACGATGATGCCGCCTGCGAACACCTGCGACACGGTTCCGTTCGAGCCAGTCGCGGCGGCCTGGGTCGCGGGCCCGAGCGAGCCGGTCAGCCCCCCCGAGCCTTGCCATGCGGCATCGATGGCGCCGGTGGTCTCCCAGGCTCCGCTCGCGGACCAACTGATCGAGCCGCGCTCGAACCTCTGTACGCACTTCGCGGGCGTCGCGGCGGAATCGCAGCTCTGAGCTGTGACCGGGGCGCCTAGCGTTCCCGTTGCTGTCATCGCGCCGAGAGTGAGCCACTTCTGGTTGATGGCGCCGCTGACGACGATCGTTCCCTGCGCTGTCGAGACGATCGACCCTCCCTGGAACGTCTGATACGTTCCGGACGCGGCCGTCAGGGCGGCGGCAGTCGGATAGCCGAGTGAACCGCTCGCACCGCCAGCTTGCGTCCACGCGATCGCGAGCGAGCCGTCGACATCCCATGCGCCGGTCGACGGCGTCCACGCGGTGAGTCCGGTCTCGAATGCCTGCGTGCAGCCGCCGTTCGCGCATGATTCTTTCGCCACCGGAGATCCCAATGGCCCCGTCGTCGCTCCGGTCGCGATCCAACGGCTGCTCATGGCACCGAGCACGACGAACGCCCCGTTCGTGACCGACCATCCGATCGAACCAGCTTGGAACTTCTGGTACGCACGTCCCGGGGTGTTGGTCGGTCCCGACGTCGGATATCCCATGTATCCGCGCTCGTAGTTCAAGCTCGCCCACAGTGCGCGGATGGACCCATACGTCTCCCACGCGCCGGTGGCCGGCGTCCAGCTGATCGCGCCGACATCAAAGTTCTGGTAGCAGTTCGTGTTGTCGGCGCTCCAGGAGCACACCTCATCGGCTACGGGGTTGCCGATCGGACTCGACGATCCGCCGATCGCCTGCCACCTCGCCCCCATGTCTCCCAGCACGGGGTATCCCGTGGGCGAACCGAACCAGTCTGAATAGAGGCGCCAGAAATTGCGGTTTCCGTAGGTCGAACAAGCGTCGCCCGTCCCGTACAGGTTCGCGAGCGCGGCTGCGTTGGGCGTGTAAGGGGTATAGATGTACAGGGCGCGGGTCGCGTCGTTCTGGATGTACACGCTTTTCGTGCCGCAACTCGTGTTGGGGTTGTACAAGATGTTGTTGTTGCCGAGCTGGTACGCCCACCAGGATGGCTGCGCGATGTAGATGCGCAGTTGCCGCGCCGAGTAATAGACCTGATTGAAAAAGCCGTAGTACCGTGTGTCGCACGCGGCCGTGTCCGGGCAGCCCTGTCCCATCGCGTGAAGGTAGGCGTACGTGGTCGGCGATGTCGCGGTGACGAGTCCTTGCTCTTTTTGCAGCATAACGATCAGCACCTTGGGACTGATGCCGCAGGCCACCGCGCTGTCGGCGATGATCTGCGCAGCGGTCTTGAGACCGCCCGAGGCTCCGGAGCAGTACGAATCTGCGGCAACCGCGGGCGTGCTCTGCGTGTAGTCCTTGAGGCAGGGCTGCCCGTTAGAGGCCGGGCACTGGGCCACCTGGGATGCGAGGAACGCCTGCACGCCCGCCGCGGACAGAGCCGACGAGTTGAAGAAGTTTGCGTCGGAGATGATGTCACCGGCCTGGAAATCGCTCGCCGCCGCAGCGTCTGCGGTGGGGGCGTTGATGACGGAGATCGACGCCGACAGTGCGACGGTGACGAGCGCAATCGTTGCGATTGCGGCGCGCCGGAGGCGCGTTGCGCGCGAGAGGGTCTGTGTCATCCGATGACTACTTCCGTCGGAGCCGACTCGCCGGACGCATCGGGGGAGGTGTAGCGGAGCGTGATCGACCAGGTGCCCACGCTCACCGGGACCGTGATACGCCCGCAGTTCACGCTGCCGCCGGCCGCGTGCGCCGGCGCGGACGCCGACACCGGGCCCGAAGCTCCTGAAGCTGTGAGCGTGCAGGTGCCGGAGTCTTCGGAAAGTCCGGGGACAATTCCGGACGCGTAGATCGTCTCTCCGTCCGCGCCGTAGGTCGCCAGAACCACCGTCGCCGCATCGACAGTGGGTGTCGAAATCGCTGGGGCGCTCTCGGATGGCGAGGGCTTAGAGCCCGCCGAGCTGGTCGGAGAAGGGGATGACGCCTCCTGCGTGGACGGCGATGTCGCCGGGGAGACCGAACTCCCGGGCAACGTCCCGCACGCCGACAGCGAGAAGGCCGCGACGACGAGGACGGTGATCGTGGCTATGAGCTGGTGTACGGCGGGGGACGCGAGACGCATGAAAAGATGCTACGCGGGGGATTGCGCATTCAACGGGCGAAACGATCGACGTTCACGGATTCGGTCATGCGGGCCCACGACGAGGCGCAGGCCGATCACGAACGCGAGCAGCCCGACCCCGAGTGTCGCCGACCAGAGCGCCCACGATCCCGGCGGAGTCCAGGCGACTTTGGACCAGGAGTCGTCCAGGTTGAGGCCGAAGGCATAGCGGACGAACTGGACCGCGAACGCGACAACAGCGGCAGTGACCATGAGTACGGCGAGCACGACGAAGACGCGTCGCATGCGTCGATCCGCTGTCGCGTGCCAACCCAGAACGACTCCGATGGCCGCGACGAGGGGCAAGGAATAGCGGCCCTGCCATCCGGTACCCGACCACAGTGCGGTCGTCAGTGCGATAGGCACGCACACCGTGAAAAGGGTCAATCCCAACACCACGAGGCGTGCGCGCCCGGATGCCTGGGGAAACGCGACGATTCCGAAGGCGCCGAGGCCTACGAGGAACGCGACGAGGGCCCAACCCACGGGGGTGTCGAGCCATCCGAGCACCCCGGCCATCTGGGTGATCATGGTCGGGGTGTCCAGGAGGAGCCGCTTGACGAAGATCACGACAGCGTCCTGCAATGAGGCGGGCGGCGGCTGCGTGACGATGAACTGCGTCGGATGAGCCAGCGCCCATGCGACCGCCGCCGCGACGGCGGTCATCGACAGTCCGGCGGCGACGGCGGCGCGGCCCCCTGCGTCGCGCAGGAGATCGCGCACGCGGATCGGGGAGCTCAGCAACGCCGCCGCGACGATCGCCCCCGCCCACAGGGGAGAGAGTGGGCGTGTCAGGCTCAGCAGCGCAACGCTGCCGGCAAGTCCGCTCCAGATGACCCAAGACGCGCGTGTCGTCTGGAACGCGCGCACCGCGAGGGACGCCACCAGACACGCTGACGACAGTTCTAGCGCACTCGCGTTCACCACGCCGCTCAAGAACAGAGCCATCGGGGTCAGCGACACGAGCATGCCGCACAACGCCGCGGACTTGCGGCCCCGCGGGTGAAGAATCATGATCGCGGCAGTCAGCACCAGTGCGAACAAGAGTGAGTTCGCGGCCCGCATTCCATACAGCGCATACTCTCCGTGAAGGAACAACGTCGGCCAGCCCACCAACATGTAGTACAGCGGGCTGTACGAGCTGAATTGCGAGGCCACCTCGACGTCCGGTCCTGCCGCGATCACGAGGCAGTCCGCCGTCGCGGAAGGATTGAGCGCGAAGCATGGTGCTTCGGCCGCCGCGCTGGCGAACATCGAGGGGACGATGATATCGCTGTGGCCGACTTGGCCGTGGTACGTCGCATATGCCGTCGCCATGTGGCGAGGTTCGTCAGGACCCGCGAAAAGAGGGCTCGCGCCCGCCCAAGCCAATCCGATCGCGAGGAGACCCGCGAAGATCAGCGAGGCCGCCAGCCATCGCCTCGTTCGTGCGTGGTCCAGCGCGGTCACGCGATCATCCTATGGGGTCGCCGTTCATGGCCCCGCGAACCGATTGCTGCGATGATGGTGTGCGCGCCGCGGGGCGGCGGATCGGTGACGAAGGAGCTTTTGCGGCGATGATCTGGATGAATCGAGGACGCCGCTGGCTCGGCTCCGCTTACGGGCATGCGCTGACATGGCATACGCGAGTGACGACTCCGCGGGCCAGCGGCATGCCGAACGCCGTCGTGCTCTTCTGGTTCCCGCTCCTGATGCTCGTCCTCACAGCTGTTGCCGCAGCCGCGGGGGTATCCGGATCGTCACGCCCGCTGCTGTACGAGCAGTTGACCGGTTCGTCGGGATCGGATGCCGGCGTGTTGTTCGGGAACCTGCGCGCGATCAGAAGCGACGAGTGGGTGGTGCAGTCGGGATGGATTGCCTCTCAGGCCGTCCACGGCTTCAGCGAGATCAATCCCTCGATGTACGGCGGCCTCGACTCTGCGATCTACAACGACGCTCCAGCGTGGAGCTGGTCGATGGTCTTCCGACCGCATGCGGCCGCGTTCCTCTTCCTCCCGCTCGCGAATGCGTTCGCCGTCTGGTGGTGGCTGCCGCTCGCGGCGGCTCTGTCGAGCGCGTACGTCTTCGTCGTCCTGCTGCTGCCCCGTGCTCCGTTTGCCGCAGCGTGTCTGGCGGTAGCAGCGGGCCTGTCGCCGATCGTCCAGTGGTGGTATCTGCCGGGGAACATCTGGCCCATCGCGTTCGGGTTTGCGTTGTTGTCGGCCGTTATCGTCGCGTCACGAGCGCGGCGCAAGTGGCCTCGCTTCCTCGCAGCCGGCGCGACGGGTTACATCGGTGTGACCACGATGATGGCGATCTATTTCCCTTACATCATCGCCGTGCTCGTCCCCGCGGCGATCTGCACCGTCGGGTGGATCGTGCACGTGACCGTCGAAGCTCCGCGCGGTGAGCGCTGGGCGGCCCTACGCCGCACGGCGCTTCCTCTCGTGATCGCCGGATTCGCGGCATCCGTCGTCTTCCTCGTCTGGTTGTGGGAGCATCGCGTCGCGGTGTCGGCGCTGCTCAATACCGCTTACCCCGGCGACCGGCACACACCCTCCGGGTCTGGCGACTTCGGAAACCTGATCCAGTTGTTCTCCGCGCCCTTCCAAGACGCGTTGTACACGTCCTCGGCCTTCGTGAGTGCGAATCAGTCCGAGGCGTCCACGGCGATCATGATCAGCCTCTTCCTCTGTGTGCCGCTTGTTGCATGCATCTATGTCGGATGGCGCGTGGGGCGTCGGATCGACGCCGTCGCTGTCGCCGTGGTCTTCGCGCACGCGCTGATCCTTGCGTTCTTGTATATCCCGCATTTGAGCAGATTCACCCATCTCTTCCTGCTGGACCTCACGACGGCGAACCGCGCGCGGATGGCTTTCGTCTTCCTGCTCGTCGTGACTCCGGTCGTGTTGGTCACCCGGCTGCGCCGTCTCGATCGGCCGTGGTCGTGGTCCGCGGCGCTCCGTCTCGGGGGTGCCTTCGGTGCGGTGACGCTGGGTATCGCGGCGTTGCTCTGGGTCGCCGACCCGGGCGCGCTCTCCGCCTCCTCGTGGTGGGTGATGTCGATGATGCTCCTGGCGGGCGCCATCGTCGCGTTCGCGCGGGCGCGGGTCGCTGTCGGATCGATCGCAGTTCTGCTCGTCGCATGTCTCATCGGTGGTGGCGTGAACCCTCTGACTCGCGGCTTCGTGACTGTCGCGCAAACGGAAGCAGGATCGGCAGTGCAGCGGATCCGTGCCGAGGACCCCGGCGCGCAATGGGTAAACGTCGGCGGCATGGTGCCGATGGCCGTGCTGTTCCAGTCGGGCGTCGTGGGTTTCGGCGGTGTTCAGAATTACCCGAACACCACGATGTGGAACCTCATCGACCCTGCTCACCGCTTCGAGTTCCAGTGGAACCGTCTCGCACATGTCCGATGGGTTCCGGGATCGGGCGAGCCGACGGTCTCCAATCCGGCCGGCGACGTCGCCGCGGTGACGTTCGATTCCTGTAGCGAGTTTGCGCAGCACAACGTGGGCTACGTGCTGAGTGACACCGCGCTCTCTCAGCAATGCGTACAACAGGTGGGGACCTACGCTCAAGGGGGGGTCGCGCTCTGGATATACAAGGTCGTGCCATCCGGCCGCTGACGAGTATGCGCGTGAGCGCTCGTCTCGTCGACATCGTCGTCGTACTCCTCCTTTTCTCGGTCGTGCTGACCGCGTGTGCCTATCAGGCGTTCGGATATCGGGGCGTGGGGTCGCTGGACGAAGCGGCGCACTTCGACTACATCCTCAAGCTCTTGCGCAACCCGTTCTCGCTACCTCCAGTCGGGTCGCGCGAGGAGGCGTTCACCGCATTGGAGGTGTCCTGTCGCGGCCAGATCCCCGGGTTCGACTGCGTCAACGTCGCGCCAGTCGACGCGGTGGCTCCACGCGGTGTGAATTACGTGCTGATGTATGCTCCGGTGTTCTACTACCCCGCTGCGCTCGTCTCTGCGGTGCTTCACCACACGGTCGGAGTCTCCTATTGGAACGGCGCACGCCTGGCGTCCGGACTCTTCTTGGCTCTGGGCGCCGCGGCGTTCTACGCCGGGCTGCGGCGCCTCCGCGCGCCGATCGCCGCGGCGATCGGCGGAGCCTGCGTTGCGGTCGCCATTCCGTGGATGCTCTTCCTCGGGTCCACGATCAACCCCGATTCCCTGGCGCCGCTCGCCGCGGGGGTCGCGCTATGGATCTTCGGGTCGCGGTTGCGCGGGCGGTGGGCGATGGTCGCCGTCACAGCCGTGGCAGCTGTAATAGGCCTCGTCAAACCGAACTTCGTGCCGTTCGCGTCGGTCGTCGTCTTATGCGCGGGACTCGTGCGGCTATCCGATTCGGGAACTGCGTCCGTCTCGTTGCGCACATGGATTCGCGCTCGCACCGGCGTGGTGGTCCTCGCGATGGTTCCTCTGGGGGTCCAGCTTGCGTGGAACGGCTGGCGCATGATGTCGCTCGTTCCGGGACAACTCCCCGACGGTGGTCTCAATACGACACTCATGGGAACGTCGATGTCCTTGCCCGCGGCCATCGTGCAAGCGGCGGGCACTCTGCTGGATCCGATCAGCCGCGATGCGATGCCGGACTCCGGGTTACAGCGACTTCTTGGCTTGATCACGCAAACCGTCGCGTTCGGCTGGGTGGCAGTTGCGTCTGCGCGCGGCGCGGCGTCTTTCGGTGCGCGCGATTCACTGATCGCGCGCGGCGCGGGCCTCGGGATCCTTGCCACCATCGTGTACATACCGACGGTGCTGTACATCTCGTACCACTCAATCGGAACGCAACACCGTTACATCTTCCCCTTGCTCCTGCTTGCCATCGCCGGCGCGACGCTCTCCTGCGGACGTATCGTCGCTCGCTGGGTGTGTTTCGCGTTCGGCATCGGCATGCTTATCGTGGCATTGGGAGCGATTCTGGCAACGTACGGTTGACGGGCCTACTGATGTCGTACAGGCGCGTCATGCTAGCGTCGCTCGGTGACGTCCAGGCGGCTGGATTCTTGAATCCGCCCCGCGGATCGACCGGTTCAGGAGTGTAGATGATCAAGCGAGTGCGTCTCGAACGCGATCGGGCGGCCGAGATCTATCGGGAGTTGGGCCTCGCCGAACTGTTCCGCCGACTGGTGGTCTACCGCACACAGAACGGGCTCCTGCAGATGCTCCGGTATCTCGTGGTGGGAGCGGTCGCCGCGGTTGTCGATACCGGCGCGCTTCTGCTGTTGACGCACGTCCTTCACGTCGAGGTGCTGACGGCCGGGACGATCAGTTTTGCACTCGGAACAATCGTCAACTATGTGCTCAGTGTGCTGTGGGTGTTCTCGAGAACCGCCTATCCGTACGTCGAGATGGCACTGTTCGTGCTCATCGGCGCCGCGGGTCTGGTCGTAAACGATGTCGTGTTGTGGGTGTGCACGCAGTTGCTTGACATGGACGTGCTGTGGTCGAAGCTCGTCGCCATCGTGGTCGGTTTCGCGTGGAACTTTATCCTGCGGAAGATCATGTTCGATCGTCTCGGAGCTCGCATGCGACGGGCGGCTGACGATCGGGCGCGAGCCCTCGATCGCGACGCAGAGCCCGCCGCGTGAGCACCTGCGACGATCTTCACGCACGGTCGACTGAGGCGCAGAGGTCCGCGTGGATCTGCTCGTAGTCGGCTCGGGCTTCTTCGGTCTGACGATCGCGGAGCGGGCTGCGGCATCCGGTCGGAAGGTGACGGTGCTGGAGCGCCGTCATCACATCGGTGGCAACGCCTATTCGGAGGACGAGGTCTCGACGGGGATCGAGATTCACCGGTACGGCGCGCATCTGTTCCACACGTCGAACGCGACGGTGTGGGAGTACGTGAACCGGTTCACGGCGTTCACGTCGTATGTGCACCGGGTGTATACGACGCATCGTGGTGTGGTGTTCCCGTTGCCGATCAATCTCGGCACGATCAACCAGTTCTTCCAGGCGGCGTACACGCCTGACGAGGCGCGGGCGCTGGTCGCGGAGCAGGCGGGCGAGTTCGATGCGCGTGCGGCGGCGAACCTCGAGGAGCGGGGGATCGGGCTGATCGGCCGGCCCCTGTATGAGGCGTTCATTCGCGACTACACGGCGAAGCAGTGGCAGACGGCGCCGGCGGAGCTGCCGGCGGAGGTGATCAGCCGGCTGCCGGTGCGGTACACGTACGACAACCGCTACTTCAACGACACGTGGGAGGGCCTCCCGGTCGACGGCTATACGGCGTGGCTGGAGCGGATGGCGGATCACCCGAACATCGAGGTGAAGCTGTCGACCGACTTCTTCGACGCGTCGCAGCCGCTGCACAAGCAGGCCGTGGTCGGTCAGGTGCCGGTCGTCTACACGGGGCCGGTGGACCGCTACTTCGACGACGCGGAGGGCGCGTTGTCGTGGCGCACGCTCGATTTCGAGCAGGAGGTGCTGGAGGTCGCGGACTTCCAGGGCACGAGCGTCATGAATTACGCCGACGCGGATGTCCCGTACACCCGCATCCACGAGTTCAAGCACTTCCACCCCGAGCGCGCCGACCGGTACCCGAAGGACCGCACGGTGATCGTACGGGAGTTCTCGCGGTTCGCGGAGCCGGGCGATGAGCCGTACTACCCGGTGAACACCCCCGCCGACCGTGAGCGCGTGCTCGCGTACCGTGAGCTCGCCCGGGGCGAGAAGGATGTCCATTTCGGCGGGCGCTTGGGCACCTACCAGTACCTCGACATGCACATGGCCATCGGCTCCGCGCTGTCGCTGTGGAACAACACGCTCGCCTAACGCTCGATGACCGCGCCGTTCGTCCTGCAGCGCACCGTCTTCCCGCCCGAGGGTGAGACGGCGGCTCGCGCGCTGTACGTCGACGGGCCGGGCGAGATCGCGGGCCGCGAGACTCTCCACGTCGCCGGGGGCGGCACCGTATCGCTCGGCACCTATTTCAACTCCTTCGCGGCCGCCTACTGGCGCCGGTACGCGGCGCTCGGCCGGGTGGTTCTCACGGTGGATGCCGCGGGCCGCGGCACGATCGACGTCGTGGCCTCCGACGCGCACGCCCGCCCGGCCGTGGTCGGGCGCATCCCGATCGACGGATCCGGCGAGCGGAGAGTCGAGCTCGACCTCGCCCGGTTCGACGACGGCGGAGCGATCTGGCTCGATCTTCGCTCGGTCGACGGTCTGGAGCTGCGCTCGGCTCGGTGGACGACGGATGCCGCGCCCCGCCGCGGCGGCGCCGTCACCGTCGTCATCGCGACCTTCAACAGGCCGGACGACTGCGCCGCCCAGCTGCGTGCGGTCGGCGGCGACCCGGCGCTGGTCGCCTCTCTCGCGGGCGTGGTCGTCGTCGACCAGGGTGATGCCCACCCCGATGACGCCGACGGGTTCGCCGCGGCATCCGCTCTGCTCGGCGACCGCCTGCGCATCGTGCGTCAGCCGAACCTGGGCGGATCGGGCGGCTATTCGCGCGGGATGCTCGAGGCGCTCGCCGCGGGCGACAGCGACGCCGTCCTGCTGCTCGACGACGACGCGCGTGCCGAGCCGGAGGCGATCGCGCGGGCGATCGCGTTCTTCCGGTACGCCGCGCGGGAGGTCGTCGTGGGCGGCGGGATGCTGCACATCGACGCGCCCACGCGCCTGTATGCGCAGAGCGAGCAGTGGGACGACCGCATCTCGTGGTTCGCGCTCGGACGCGACGGCGCCTACGACGTCGACTTCGCCGAGACGCCGTGGCGGGGCCACGAGAACCTTCACCGCGTCGAGCGCTCCGACTTCAACGGCTGGTGGATGTGCCTGCTGCCGACGGCGGTGCTGCGGCGCGTGGGGCTCGCCCAGCCGCTGTTCCTGAAGGGCGACGACGTCGAGTTCGGCCTCCGCGCCGGGGCGGCGGGCGTCGAGACGGTCAGCCTGCCGGGAGTCGCCGTCTGGCACCTCGGCTGGGGATCGAAGCTCCCGACCCACACGTGGGAGGCGTACTTCCTGCACCGCAACCGGCTCATCACCGCCCTGCTGCATTCGACCGGCCGATACGGGCGTCTGACGGTGCTGCACGCGTTCCTCGGCGATCTGAAGCTCCTCTCCCGCGGCCACACCGCACCGGTGGCGCTGCGCGCACGGGCGACCCGCGACGCCGTCGCCGGACCGGGCGCGCTCCCGGGCTGGCTCGCGACCCGTGTCGTGACGGTGCGTGCGGCGATGACCGCGATGACGGATGCCGCCTCCCGCCGTTCGCCCGCAGGGACCGCCGTCGCCGTGATCGGTGCGGCCGCCGCGAGCGCCGCGCGGCACGCGCGCCTGCTGCTCGGCTGGCCGCGCCTGGCGGCGCGGTTCCGCGCGTCGGCGGGGGACGCGACATCCGTCGCCGCCTGGCGGCGCATCATCGAGGACGCGACGTGACCGCCTGGTTCGCGGTCGTGCCCGTCGTCGTCGGCGCGCTCGCCGTCGTGCTGATCCCGGGGATCGCGGCCACCCTGCCGGTGCGCATGGGGCTGCTCTCGCGCGTCGCGCTCGCCGGGCCTATCGGGGTGATGGCAATCGGCGTCGCGGGCATCGTGTCGCAGCCGCTGCACCTGCCGTTCAGCGCCGTGTCGCCGATCATCGTCGCGCTCGTCGTCGCCATCGTGCTGTTCGTGACGACCCGCCTCCTTCCAGGGATCCGGGTGCGTCCCGACGGTGTGCGGGTCGTGTGGCTGCTCCCCGTCTGGATCCTCACGGCGCTCGCCGTCGCGGTGATCGCGCTCTGGCAGGTTCCGTCGCCCGATCTGTTCAGCCAGGCCTACGACAACAACTTCCACCTGGCCGCGATCGCGCACATCCTCTCCACGGGCGACGCCTCCTCGCTGACGCTGCGCTCGATCATCGAGACCGGCAAGACCTTCGCGTTCTACCCGTCGGGGTGGCACTCGATCGTCGCCGCGACCGTGCAGGTCACCGGAGCGACCGTGCCCGTCGCGGTGAACGCGGCGTGGATCGCCGTCGTCGCCGGCATCTGGCTGCCCGGGGCGGCCTGGCTCGCGCAGGCGCTCGTGCCGCGGCATCCGCGCGGTATCGTCGCGCTCGTCGCGTTTCCCCTCGGCGCCGCCTTCGGCGCGATGCCCTACGCCCTGCTGAGCTGGGGCACGCTCTACCCGACCTTCCTCGGCACGGCGCTACTGCCCGCGGGCGTCGCGGTCGTGGTGCTCGCGGTGCGAGCGGTCGTCGCGGAGCGCGGCCCCCGCCGTGTCGCCGCGCTGCTCTGGGGTGGGGGGATGTCGCTGACCGCCACCGCCGCGATCGGCTTCGGCCAGCCACGGGTACTGGTGAGCTGGGCGGTGCTGCTGCTGCCGTTCGTGCTCGCGACCGCGGGTTCGCTCGTGCGTGCCGGATGGCGTCGCGGTGGGCGCTCCCGTCGCGCGGTGACGTGGAGCCTCATCGGAGTGGTGATCGCCCTCGTCGTGGTCGCGGCGGTCGGCTTCTGGTACCTCGTCGCGCGCCTCGGCCTGTTCGCCCGCCCCCTCGACGACCGTCTCGGCGGACCGCAGGCCAAGGCCACTCAGAGCGTGCTCGACGGCCTCGGTCAGGTGCTGCTGCAGGCGTGGCCGACGGGCCCTACCGTCAACTTCCCGGCGGTGCTGCTCGCCGCGGTGGTGGTCGGCGGCGTCCTCGTCGCACTGCGTACCCGCGGGCTGCGGTGGATCGTGGTGTCGTATGCCGTGCTCGCGCTGCTGTTCGCGGCCTCTGCCGGCTCCGACGATGTCGTCACGAAGCTCGCGACCGCGCTCTGGTACAAGGACCGCTACCGCATCGACTCGGTGCTGCCCGTCATCGGTGTGACCCTCGCGACCCTCGGCGTGCTCGCCGCGACCGCGTGGCTGCGCCGCGCCGATGCGCGCGGCGGCGGCGCGCTCGCCCTCGCCGGGGTCGTCACCGCGACCTCCGGCGTGGCCCTGGTCGCCGGCGGCGCGTCCGCCTCGATCGGGCGCGTGTTCGCGATGCCGGCCTCGCACGCCACCGAGGCGATCGTCTCCGCCGCGCAGATCGAGTTCATGACATCGCGTCTGCCGATGATCGTGCCCGTCGGCCAGCGCGTCATCGGCGACCCGTGGGACGGGTCGGGGCTGTCGCTGCTGTTCGGCGACCGCGAGCCGGTCTTCCCGCACGTGAACGGACAGTGGGATCCGCAGCGGTCGCTGCTCGCGTTGCATCTGCAGGACATCCGCACCGACCCGGCGGTCTGCCAGGCGCTCGACGCGCTGCGCGTACGGTACGTGCTCTACAACCCCCACGCCTTCGGCGGCGGGGACCCCTCGGGGAACCACTTCTCCGGCGTGCACGCCGCCGTCGAGGCGGGCCTGTTCACCCCGGTCGCGACCGACGGCGACACGTCACTGCTCGAGATCACGCAGTGCGGTCCGCTGACCACTGGGTGACCGACCCGGTCAGACGTTCCGTCCGAGCCGCTCGCGCCGCTCGGCGACCTTCTCGCGCACGAGGCGGAATCCACCGCTGGTGAGGTAATAGCGCAGCAGCGCGAGATCCCGCCGTCGCCCGCGCGGCATCGCGAGGATGCGCTCGAAGCGGTCGCCGCAGGTCAGCCCGGCCGGACGTGTGCCGTGATCGGCGGCGTGCACCGGGGCGGTGCAGAAATCGACCAGGGGTGACAGTGCCTGCGGCCACGTGTAGGCCTCCGCCACGGCGCGCACCCGCGCCGCCGCGGCCGCGCGCGCCCCCGGCTCGGCGAGGGTGGCGATCGCCGCCGCGAGTGCTGCGGCATCCTTCTCGGGAACGACGGCGCCGAGCCCCTGTGAGGTGATGACGTCAGCGAACGTGTCACCCTCGGTCGCGATGATCGGGAGCCCTGCCCACAGGTAGTCGAGCAGGCGCGTGCGGAACGAGAACCGGGTCTCTGCGTGCACGACATGGGTGCTGACGCCGATGTCCGCGTCGAGGAGGTAGTTGACCCGGTCGTCGTAGTCGACCCAGGAGTCGTTGAAGAAGACGGTGCGGTCGCGCAGACCGAGGCGCTCGGCGGCGCCGACAGTGTCGGCGACGACCTGCATCTCGGGCACGTCGGGGTTGAAATGGCTCGCGCTCAGGAAGAACAGCTTCACGTGGGGATGCGAGTCGCGGAGTACGCCCATCGCCTCGATGAGCGACACCGGATCGAACCAGTTGTAGATGCCGCCGCCCCAGATCAGAACCACGTCGCCGTCGTCGATTCCGGGGACGATGCCCTTGAGGGCCGGCCGTGTACGCACCGGCGGTGCAACCGGGAGGCCGAACGGCACGATGCGGACGAAGGACGAGAAGGTCTCGTCGGCACGGTACGTGGACGGGTTGAGTCGCCCGAGGGTCGACAGCGCGCCGAGCCACAGGTCCCGTTGGCGCTCCGAGGCGCAGAGCACGGCATCGGCGCGGAGGAGCTGCTCGTTGATCAACGAGACGGCCTTCCGCACCTCCTCGTTCCAGGTGCGCTCGTCGGAGAACTTGTTCAGTTCGAGCTGTTCGAGCTGGAACGGGTCGTAGAGGTCGGCGACGACGATCTTCGCCGACGTGCGGACCGACGGGAACATGCGGAACGAGACACCCTGCACGACGATGACGTCGCACCACTGCTCGTGCACCGCGATCGCCGCGTCATCCGATTCGTGCACGGCATGCAGGCCGAAGCGCTCGCTGGTGCGCTCGATGCGGTTCCACGACACGACCCGTACATCGCATGCGTCTGCCAGTGCCTCGGCCATGTTCCAGACGCGGATCGCCGGACCGGCCATCTTCTCGCCGATCAGGTCGCCCGTCACGATGAGCACCCGGGTGCGGCGCTCGTCGGCCACGCTCATCCCTCCAGCGGGGGCATGACGGCCCACGACCGGTCGCGGGCGATCGCGAGGCCGTCGCGCATGCCGCGGAACAGATTGCTGGTGCCGCGCACCTTCCGCTCGACGATGAGCAGACGGATGATCTCCTTGACGAACGTGAGCGCCGTGCCGAGCGCGAAACGCACCGGACGGTAGGCGCCGTGCTCGGCGAAGTAGTGCCGCATGATCCCGCGGTTGCGCATGATGTAGTAGCGGTACGCGTCGCTCGACGCGTTCAGGTGCCGGATGCCCATGTCCCACTGGCGGATCTCGCGCGTGCGGGTGAGGACGAACTCGTTGACGATGACCGCGGTGGTGCGCAGCGAGGCGAGCCAGCCGTAGACCGAGTCATCCCAGTAGATGAAGAAGCGGGGGTCGGGAAGGCCGATCTCGGCCACGATCGAGCGGTGGATGAACATGCCCTCGAAGCACCCGGAGTTCATCTCCCGGTAGCCAGCGCCATCGAACCCCGCGGGCGCGAACGGGATGGGGATGCCGAGGGGGATCGACAGGCGGTACTGCCAGTAGAACTCGCTGCCGTCGTAGTCGTAGCGGCGCCCCTGGATGCTCTTGAACCGCGGTGCCCACGCGCCCATGCGCGCGAGTCCGTCGGAGATGACCTCCACGTCGTCGTCCATGAGCCAGATCCACTCGCTGCCGAGCTCGTACGCGACCTGCATCCCGGCGCTGAACCCGCCCGAGCCACCGGTGTTTTCCTCGAGCCGGCGGTAGACGAGCTCGGTGCCGAGACGTTCCCGGTAGCTCTCGACGACCTCGGTGGTGTCGTCGCCCGAAGCGTTGTCGACGATCACGACGTGGCCCGGTTTCGGATCCATCGCGATGATGCTGTCGAGAAGCTTCGACAGCAGCGCCGACCGGTTGTAGGTGACGATCGCGATCGTCGCCGACGCGGGGTCGAACGAGGTGGTGGCGGGCACGTCGAAGGCAGGGGATGCGGCGGCCATAGCCCTCACATCCTACCGAGCCTTCCTCGCCACTCCCACAGCGACTGGTGCTCGTAGGCGCGCGTCGCGCAGACGACGAGCAGCAGCCATCCGAATCCCGAGAGGGCGAAGCTCTCGAAGAAGGAGTAGACGATGAGGGCGACGAGCACGAGCGGCGTCCACGCGTAGACGACCGAGCGCCGGTTGGATGCGTCGATCCATGAACGCACGAAGGCCGTCGCGCAGAGCGCGAAGAACAGGACGAACCCGATCCAGCCGAGTTGCAGCAGCGCGTCGAAGAAGGCGTTCAGCGCCGACAGGTTGGTCGTGCCCAGGCTGGCGTTGATGGCCGAGAACGGCATGTCGCCGGGGATCCACGGTCCGAACCAGCCCCATCCTCGGAAGGGGTGGCTGCGCACGAATCGCAGCACCGTGAGCCACAGGTCGTAGCGTGCGTTGATGTCGTTGTCGGCGCCGATCAGGGTGATGAGGCGCTGGCGCAGCAGGTAGGCCAGCACGATGCTGGCGAGCACGGCGGCGCCGAGGGTCCACTGCACGGCGGACCGATACGGCGCCCGTGTGTGCCGAACCATCAGCAGAACGGATGTCGCCACCGCGCCGGCGATCGCGACGACCAGCACGATCGGCGATCCCGTGAGGAGGGCGAGCGCTCCGGCGAGCAGCACGGAGCCGAGCGAGAGCCACGGGGAGACCGTGTTCGCTCGCCACTCGATCACGAAGGTCACGATCGCCATCACCGCCGTGAACCCGAGGGCGTTGCGGGTGCCGAAGATGCCCTGGACGGGTCCGAGCGAGGCGATGTTGCCCTGGATGCCGAGGATGTCGATGGGATGGTCGAGGAAGACACCCGCGAGCAGTTCGAGGGCGAGCGAGAGCACGAGCACGATGCGCGCGACGTTGGCGAGCGCGTGCACGACCTCCAGTGTGTCGCGGGTGTTCGCGATCGCGACCCCGACGAGCGCGATCGCGACGATCGAGACCGCTGAGACGAGGCCGGCCTGAGGGTCGGTGTTCCACAGCAGGCTGAGGGCGGCCCACCCGACGAATCCGACGGCGAGCGGCGTGGTCAGCCGGGGGAGGGAGATGACGCGCCGGTGGGCGAGGAGGACGGCCACCGCGAGCACCGACAGCACCGCCACCATGGTGACGTAGGTCGCGATACCCGCTGTCCGTTCGATGACAGTGCGGCAGCAGACCACCAGGAAAGCGGTCATCGTGAAGGCGTGCGCGAATCTGTCGGAGCCGAGGAGCGTGGTCAGGGGGTCTGCCGGCGGGCGGGCGGAGGCGGCATCCGTCATCGAGACCGCCATTGCTCCGAGGCGGCGCCGCGCGCGGGCGCATCGCCGGTCACACGCGGCGCGCGCTTGATCGCGAACGTCACGGCGACGACGAGTGCCCACGCCGACGGCGGAAGCCCGGCCGGCGAGGTCGCCGAGTGGATGAGGGTCACCGTCAGCGCGAGGGTCGGCACGAGTGTGAGCGCCGAGTAGGGACGGTCGTCGCGGATGTCCCATCTCGGTCGGTCCACGCCGAAGAACCACGATCGCCACACGGCGCCGGCCAGTGCCGCGGCGCCGAGCACCGTCGCGACGGGGCCGGCGGTGAGCCAGAGGCCGCTCCACGCCGGAGCGATGGTCACCTCCCGCGGCCACAGCACGACCACGATGAGCGAGAGCACCACGGCGGCGGCCGCGTACGCGGCGTACAGCGGCGTGCGTCCGCCGAAACGCCGCACGGTCCGCATGAGGAGCTGGGTGGTGAGCACGAGCCCGACCGCGAGTGCGGCCGCCGCGCCCGCGGGCGACCAGGCGTGCACGAACATCACAAGCTGCAGCGCCAGGACGATCCCGCGCACCCCGCGCCGTGATGCCCGAGCACGCAGCAGGGCGCCGGTCGCGATGAGGCCGGTGAGGGCCGTCGCCGCGAGGACGTCGGGGGATCCGAGGCCACCGGTGATCGAGCCGAGACGCCAGAGCGATCCGTCGCTCACGAGGAGCCCGGTCGCGCCCTCGAGAGGTCCGCGCAGCACGGTCGCCGCCCACGCCTCCAGCGCGAGTCCGGCCCCGAGCACCCACGACGCCGCCGACGAAAGCGCGATCACGAGTTCGACCCACGTCAGCACACTCGCCAGGAAGAGGCCGTGCACCGCGGCGGACGCGAGAGCGAGTGCCGCGGGCCAGAGCGTCGCCCGATCGGGGGAGAGGGCGATGGTCGTCGCCGCGACGACGACGAACGCGAGCGCCGCCCACGGCAGCCGGCGCCAGGCGAGGCGCCCGCGGCCGAAGAGCCAGATCGCGAGCGTGGCCACGAGCGAGGCGGCGAGCAGCAGCTCGGCGACGTCGGGGCCGAGCAGCGATGCCCAGAGAGGGAGACCCACCAGGATAACGAGCGCGACGAGGCACCACGCGCGCAGCAGCAGGTGCGGGGTCGTCTCGCGGAGCGGGGCGGCGGGCGGCGCGGCGATCGGGTGTCTCGAGTGCACGGCCATCGTGATCTCAGCGTAGTCGCGCCCGCCTAGGCTGACAGGGTGATCGTGACGCTGTCCAACGCTCCGCGCGACTACGCCTGGGGTTCGAGTACTCTCATCGCCGACCTCGAGGGCCGTGCGCCGTCGGGCCGGCCCGAGGCCGAGACCTGGTTCGGCGACCATCCGGCGTCTCCGGCGCTCGTCGGCGCACCGGGGTCCCCGACGCTCGACGCGTGGCTGACGGCGCGCGGCGAACGCCCCCTCCCGTATCTGCTGAAGCTCCTCGCCGCCGCGGCGCCCCTCTCGATCCAGGTGCACCCGTCGAAGGCCGAGGCCGAGGCCGGGTTCGCCGCGGAGGAGGCGTCGGGGCTCGCGCGCGATGACGCGGCGCGCAACTACCGCGACGACAATCACAAGCCCGAGATCCTGGTGGCGCTGAGCGCCCGATTCGACGCGCTGGCAGGGCTGCGGCCGGTCGCGGCATCCCGGGCTCTCGTCGAGGCGCTCGGCGTCCCCGCTCTCGCCGACCGGCTCGCCGGGGACGACGATGCCGACGTGCTCGCCGACGTGCTCGCGTGGGTGCTGGGCGAGGGTGACGAGGTCACCGCCGCGGTCGGTGCGGCGCTGCAGTCCCCGGATGCCGCGGCCCGCGCGGCGTTCGCCGCCGAGCCCACCGCGAGCCTCGAGGCCCTCACCCGCGTCGCGGCGATGAATCCGGGCGACCCCGGCGTCGTGGTCGCGCTGCTCATGAACCACGTGTCTCTCGGCACCGGCGAGGCCGTCTACCTGCCGGCCGGCATCCTGCACGCCTACCTGTCGGGCCTCGGGGTGGAACTGATGGCCGCGAGCGACAATGTGCTGCGGGGAGGGTTGACGCCGAAGCACATCGACGTCGCCGAACTGCTGCGCATCGTCGACACCCGTCCGTCGGCGCCACCGTTGCTGGCGCCTGTCGTGTCCGGCGCGGTGCGACGCTACGCGCCGGCGATCCCCGACTTCGCGCTCACCCGGGTGAGCCTCGAGGGCGGTGCGGTCGAGGTGCCGATCTCGGGTCCGGCGATCGTGCTGGCGACGGCCGGGACCCCGTCGGTCGCGGGCGGTGAGGCCGCGACCTCCATCGCTCTCGTCCCCGGGGGCGCGGTGTTCCTGACAGCCGATGAGTCCGTGGTGCGGCTGTCGGGCGTGGGTGAGGCGTTTGTGGCTGAGCCGGGTGGGAACGCGGGCTGAAACCTCTGCCAGACCGGCGCGTCGCAAACCTTCGACTCATGGTTGAGTGTTTATGATCCGCGACTTGACCAATCCGAATGACACCGCTGTAATTTACATACGCGCTTCGGGTGGACGCGGAGGGGAGAACGAGATGTCGGCATCGCAGTACCGATCGAGTGTTCCCGGCAACTGGTTCGTCGATCCGGTGTTCCTGGGCGTCCCGGGCGTACGCCGCCCCGAGGTCGACGACGACAATCCGCTCTCGTGGCAGACCGACGCTCTCTGCTCGCAGACGGACCCCGAGGCGTTCTTCCCCGAGAAGGGCGGATCGACCCGCGACGCCAAGCGCATCTGCTCCACCTGCGACGTCCGCGGCGAATGCCTCGACTACGCGCTCGAGAACGACGAACGCTTCGGCATCTGGGGCGGGCTGAGCGAGCGGGAGCGCCGCAAGCTCAAGCGACGCGCCTGACCTCCACCCAATGCGGCGCCGCTCGGCGCGGCGCGGGGGAGTGCGTCGACGCTCACCTAGGCTGACCACGTCATGCCCGACCGTGTCCACGCCCTCCTCGTCGTCCGCCCCGACGGGCGCGTCCCGGCCGCGGCGCATCTTCGCGCCACGCTCGACGCGCTCTCCCGGCAGACCCGTCAGATCGACGCGCTGACCATCGTCGTGTGCGGTGGAACCGTCGAAGTGCTCGACATCGCCGGGACCTCTGGTGCCGAAGGCGTCATCACGGCGGGGTCGGCCGTCTCGTTCGCGGAGGCCCTGCGGCTCGCGACTGCGCGCCTCTCGGGCGACGCGGTGTGGCTTCTCGCGCAGGACACCGCCCCCGCCCCCGATGCTCTCGCGCGCCTGGTCGGCGCGTTGGAGATCTCCCAGACGGTCGCGGTCGTCGCCCCGAAGGTCGTGAGCGCCGACGACACCGCGCTCATCGTCTCGCTCGGAGAGACCCTCACCCACGGTGGGCGCCGTATCGGCCTGGCGGACGACGAACTCGACCAGGGCCAGCACGACCACGTGGAAGACGTGCTCGGCGCCGACGTGCGCGGCATGCTCGTGCGCACCTCGGTGTGGCGGGCGCTCGACGGTCTCGACGACGCGCTCGCCGGTGCCGACGAGGGGCTGGACCTCGGCATCCGGGCCCGACTCGCCGGGCATCGCGTGACCGTGCAGCCCCGCGCCGTGGTCGCGGTGGCGGGTGATGGTGTCGCCGGTCTGCCGAGCCCCGACACCCGTCGTCGCCGTCGGCATCGGGCGTTCGCGACCCGCACGGCCCAACTGCATCGGCGCCTCGCGTACGCCCCCGCGGGCGCCGTCCCGCTCCACTGGCTGACCCTGCTCCCGATCACTCTGTGGCGCACGGTGATGCACCTGGTGGCCAAGAGCCCGGCGCTCGTGCTCCCCGAATGGGGTGCGGGTCTCGTCGCCGCCTGGCGGCCCGCCGCGCTCGCCCGGTCGCGTTCACGCATCCGCCGCGCGCGGGTGGCTGCGTGGTCGTCTCTGTCGTTGCTGCGCATCTCCCGCTCCGACCTGCGAACGCGGGTCGAGGCCGACGGTGATCCGGATGCCGCGGCCCGCCCGACGCGCGAGGAGCTGCGCTTCTTCGCCGGTGGCGGAGCCTGGGTCGTGCTGGCCGCGCTCGTGGTCTCCATCGCGGCGTTCCCGGCTCTGCTGGCCTGGCCCACGCTCGGCGGAGGAGCACTGGCTCCGCTGTCATCGACGCTCTCGCAGCTCTGGGCGAACGCGCTGTACGGCGCCCATTCGGTCGGATTGGACGCCGCGATCCCCTCCGATCCGTTCTCCGCCCTGCTCGCGCTGATCGGAACCCTCTCTCCCGGGGCACCGTCGCGCGCGCTGGTCGTGCTCTGGATCGCCGCGCTGCCGCTCGCTGCTCTCGGCGGCTGGTTCGCCGCCACCCGGATCACCTCCCGCGACTCGCTGCGCATCCTCGCTGCGGTGCTGTGGGCGCTCGCACCCACCTTCCTGGTGGCGCTCGTCGACGGTCGGCCGGCGGCATTGATCGCGCACCTCGCCCTCCCGTGGCTGCTCTACGCCGGCGCGGTGGCGCATCGGTCGTGGGCCTCCGCCGGCACGGCCTCCCTCGTGATGGTGGTGGTCTGGGCGGCGTCGCCGTCCCTCGCTCCTGCGCTCGTGGCGCTGTGGGTGCTGGCCGTCATCTCCACAGTGGTCGCGCGCGGGGGGCCGGGCGTCGCGCAGGTCGTGTGGACGATCATCCCGGCCGTCGTCGTCTTCCTGCCCCTCGCCTGGGCACAGGTCAACGCCGGCACTCCGTGGGGCCTCCTGGCCGACCCGGGCATCACCGTCTCCGGTGGGGCGAGCGCGGATGCCGCGGGTCGCCTGGCGCTCGTGGCCGGATTCCCCGTGGACGGACTCGGGGGGTGGGAGCAGCTCGTCTCCGCTCACCTGCCCGGGCTCCCCACGTGGGCGCCGGCGCTGCTCCTGGCCCCGCTCGCGATCGTGGCGCTGGCCTCGCTGCTCACGCCGCGCTGGTTCGTGGGGGCCGCGGCCCTCATCCTCGTGGTCCTCGGTCTCGGCACGGCGTTCCTCGCCGTCGGGGTGAGCGTCGCGTTCGCCGCCGACGGCACGCCCGTCGCGCTGTGGCCGGGCGCGGCTCTCAGTCTGGCGTGGGCGGGGGTCGTCGGCGCTGCGCTCGTCACGCTCGATGCTGGGCTGCCGGTCCGGGCCGCGGCGGCACGCGGCGTCACGATCGCCGTCCTGGTCGTGCTCGGCGCGGCAGCCGTCCTGCCGCTGCTCGCGTCCGAGCGGCGTGGCGCGCTCGAGATCACCAACGGCCCCGACTCGACGGTGCCCGCCTTCGTCGACGCGCAGACCCGTACCACGCCGAACGTCGCGACCGCCGTCGTCACTCCGCTCTCCTCGGGAGCGATCTCTCTCGACGTCGTCTGGAACGGCGGCGCCACCCTCGACGGCCAGTCGACCCTGCTCGCCACGCGTACGTCGGCGTCCGGGGCGTCCGTCCAGTTCGCCGGTCTGGTCGTCGACACCCTCTCCTCCGGCGCCGACGCTCCGCTCGCGGCGCTCGCCTCCGCCGGTGTGGGATACATCCTCATCCCGACGCTGCCGGGCTCTGAGACCGACGCGGCTCGCGCGACCCGTCTGGCCGCAGCCGCCGCCCTGAACCAGAACGCGCAGCTCGCGGATGTCGGCCTCACTCCCAAGGGGGAGCTCTGGGCCGTGCGCGCCGGGGTCGTGCCCCGAGCGGATGCCGCGGCATCCGTCACCGCCACCGCCACGCTGGTCGGGGTGGGGCAGCTCGCCATCGTCGTCATCGCGCTGCTGCTCTCGCTGCCGACCGCCGCGTCTCGGCGACTCGCCCGCCAGACCCCGCGTGTCGTGGGTCCGCGCGCTCGGGAGGACGACCGATGACCCGCGAACGCGTCGTGTTCTGGGCGGCCACGTCCACGCGTCTGATCGTGGGCGCCGCCGTCGCCGTGGCGCTCGTCCTCGCCGTGGGTGTCGCCGCGGCTGCGCCCTGGCCGACCGTCGCCGCGGACAAGTCGGCCGTCACGGCGGCCCCGGCCGCATCCTCGACGACGCTCGCGTGCACCGGCCCGCTCATCGGGGTGGGGCGCAGCTCCACCGACATCGCGGCCTTCGACAACGCGGGTCCGGTCGCGGTGACGACGGCGTCGGCCTCGGGTGGCGACCCGGTCCTCGGACGGGTCTCCAGCCCGGCCGTGCCCGGCTCCGCGCCGGCCACGATCACTCAGGCGCCGGCCAACGGCGCTCGCGTCGGCGTGGCCGCCGCACAGTCCGGCTCGGTGAGCGCCGACGATCTGCGCGGATTCGCCGCCAGCGCCTGCACCTCGTCTCGCTCCCAGCAGTGGCTCGTGGGCGGTGCCGCGACGACCGGATACGCCGATGTCGTGGTGCTCACCAACCCCGAGGACGTACCGGCCACGGTCGACATCACGGCCTACGGCTCGCAGGGCGCGCTGAGCCCGACCGGCGGTCAGAACCTCGTCGTCCCGGCGCGATCCCAGCGCGTGCTGCCGCTGGCCGGCCTCGTGCCCGGCGAAGAGGCTCCGGTGCTGCGCGTGAGCGCCACGGGCGCCGCCATCGTCGCCGCCCTGCAGTCGAGTCTCACCCGCACCCTGCTCCCTGGTGGGATCGACCAGATCACCGCGACGGCGGAGGCAGCGACACGGGTCGTGATCCCCGGAGTGACGATGCCGTCATCGGCCGTCGGCGCCCAGGGCTCGTCGCCGGTGACGGTGCTGCGCGCCCTCTCAGCCGATGTCGCGACGACGGCGACCGTGACGGTCGCGGCGGTCGGCGGCGGCCAGCTCTCGACACGGCAGATCCCGCTCGCGGCCGGGATCCCCACCGAGCTGGAGCTTCCGGGCCTCGCGGCCGGAAGCGTCACTGTGACCGTCACCGCGTCCGCCCCGGTCGTCGCCGCCGTGTGGCAGGCCACCGGACTCGGTGAGGGTTCGGATTTCGCGTGGTACTCCGCGGCGCCGAGCCTCACCGACGATGCCATCGTCGCCGTCGCGGCGGGCCCGTCACCGGTGCTCACCATCGCAGCGGGGGAGGCCGCGGCATCCGTCACGCTCACTCCGACATCGGGCGGCTCGGCGACCACCGTGTCCGTTCCCGCATCCGGGTCCGTCGCCGTCCCGGTGGTCAGCGGCGCCGGTTACGTGCTGTCGGCGAGCGCGCCCGTGAGCGCGAGCGTAGGCTACAGCGCCACGGGGCAGCTGGCGTCCTACCCGGTGGCGGCGTCGGCCAGCCAGACCGCGCAGGTCACGGTGATCGTCGATCGCTGAGACAACTCAGAGGAAACGGAACCGCTCGGGCCCGAGATCCCACGGATCGCGATCGAGGTACTCCGCGGCCGCGCGGAACACGCAGCTCTCGACGATCATGCGCCGGTGGTGCTCGTCGTTTCGATGGAGCCTGCTCATCCGCTCGATGGGAAGCCGATAGAGCACGATGCGCTTCTGCGTCGCATCGACGCTCCACCGCGGCACTCCGGTCGGCGTCTCGGCGGACGGCAGGTCCGCGATCTCGAACCGCACCTCCCGCAGCTCCTCCCATGCGCCGCGCAGGAATTCCGCGGTGCTCCCGACAGCGAGGTCGAAGCGGTCGACACGCGTCTCGAGCGGGGGAAGCGGCGGGCGGACGACGGCGCTGCGGCCCTCGCGGCCGTGTCGTCCGTGCCGGCTGGGCAGCGCACGGGCGCTGCGGCGGGAACGTCGACGCATCATTCGGCTAGCCTAACGAGCCGTCGGCCGCACCGATTTGTCCCCCGATCTACCTACAGACACGTCACAGGGTCGCCCGTAACCTACGGTCGGGGCGTACTTTGACCATGCTCGGGGATAAGGGGTGGCGTGGGCTCGCTCAGGCAACGAGTCGTTGCCGCCGTCCTCGCGGTGTCGGTGATCGGAATGGGACTGGTGGCGCTGATAAGCGCGCCCGCCACCGCCTCCTCACGCGCCGCCGCGACGGTTTCCGCGAAGTGTGACGCCGACGTCGTCTTCATCGGCGTGCGCGGCACGGGAGCGCCGGCCGGCACCGATTCGGGCGACGGTGGGCGCACGTGGAACGACGGCGGATTCGGCCAGGTCGCGGGGCTCGCGGCGCGGTTCACGATGGATGCCTCGGCCTCCGGGACGACCGCCTGGGTCGAGAGCCTCGACTACCCGGCGTCGCTGGACGGCTTCTACCTCGGCAGCATGAACGAAGGCGCGCGGGCGCTGAAGGCCGAGCTGGACGAACTCGCCGGCTGCGCCACTCCGCCCAAGGTCGTGCTCGCCGGTCACTCCCAGGGTGCGCACGTCATCCTGCAGACCCTTGCGCCGCAGAACGAGTTCGGCGCGGCCAGCGGATTCAGTCTCACGGCACAGGAGCGCGCGATGATCACGGGTGTCGTGCTGTTCGGCGATCCGAGCTACGTGCCCGGCGAGCCGTGGAATGCTCCCGGTTCCGGCACCGGATGGGGTATCTTCCCTCGCAGGGCCGAAAGCCTCGCGATGCTCGCTCAATACACCTGGGAAGACACCCCTGCGGGAGCGAGCCAGCCGCAGACGACCTCCAAGATCCGGTCGTACTGCGTCGCGGGAGATGCATTCTGCCAGAGCGGTCTTGCCCCCAACGCGATCGAGCTCCACAACGAGTACATGGTGGATTTCACGAATGACGCTTATGCCTTCCTCCAACGCACGCTCCGCGCGCACTGACGGCTCGGTACCGTCCCTCGCGACGCACCTGCGTGTGGCGCGGGCCACCGGCATCCTTCTCGTCGTGCAGCTGCTGGTCGCCGCGGCGGGCTCGTTCTTCGCCTGGTCGACCTGGTGGCTGTCGCCGTCGTGCGCCCCGGGCTGCAGCACGGCGCCGGTCTACTGGAACACCGTGGTCTACACGATCGTCGCGGTCGTGCTGTGGCTCGTCGCCGCGGCGGGAGCGGTGGCGTTCAAGGCGCACCATGCGCGCACCGTGTGGTTTCCGATCGCAGGCTCTGCGATCACGGCGGTGCTCGCGCTCGCCGTGTATCTCTGGAACGTCGCGGCCTTCGGCGGCTGAGCCCGGCGCGGCAGCCTCGGGCGATGCGCGACCGCGCGTAGGGTCGAGCCGTGCGAGGGCGACTGTGTTCGAAGATCGGGTGCGCCCGGGAAGCCGTCGCGACGCTGACCTACGACTACGGCGACCGGATGGCCGCTCTCGGCCCGCTGGGACGCGCTGGTGATCCGCACGCGCACGACCTGTGCGCGGCGCACACCGAACGCCTGTCGGTGCCGCAGGGGTGGGTCGTGCTGACCCATGACGCGCTGGCCCGCTGACACCGACTCGTCACGTCGCGTTCTTTTTTGATTCACTCAAAACAGCGCTAGCGTGGGGGTGTGCCCCACATACACGACAGCGACGCGGATGCCGCCATCCGGCGAGCGGGGCTGCGGGTCACCGAGACACGGCGCGCGGTGCTCGCCGCCGTGCGCCCGGACGAGCACCTCGGCGCCGACGACGTGTTCGCGCGCGTGCGCGACGCACTGCCCGGCACGAGTCTGCAGTCGGTCTACAACGCGCTCGGCGACCTCAGCGGCGCGGGACTCCTGCGACGCATCGAGCCCGCCGGCCACCCCGGGCGCTACGAACGGCGGGTGGCCGACAACCACCACCATCTCGTCTGCCGCTCGTGCGGGCGCATCGAGGACGTCGACTGTGTGATCGGCCAGGCGCCCTGCCTTCAGCCCGACGACACGCGCGGCTTCGTGCTCGACACCGCCGACGTGACCTTCTGGGGCTTGTGCGCCGCGTGCGCCGCCCCCGCAGACATCCCCCAGACCCCCACGAAAGGAACGAGATGACCGACATCACGACCGGCTGCCCGGTGCCCCACGACGGCGCCGACGAGACGCGCCTTCCCGTCGGATCCGCCCCCGGCGACAGCGCACCCGAGGGGCGCCTTCCCTCGCCGACCGCGGGTGACGCGAACCGCGTGTGGTGGCCCGAGCGCCTGAACCTGCGCATCCTCGCGAAGAACCCCGCGGTCGCGAACCCGGTGGGCGAGGAGTTCGACTACAAGGCGGCGTTCGAGGCGCTCGACCTCGCCGCTGTGAAGGCCGACATCGCGAAGGTGCTCACCCCCTCCCAGGACTGGTGGCCGGCCGACTTCGGCAACTACGGTCCGCTCATCATCCGCATGGCATGGCACAGCGCCGGCACCTACCGCATCTTCGACGGCCGCGGCGGCGCCGGGGCCGGGCAGCAGCGCTTCGCGCCCCTGAACAGCTGGCCCGACAACGTCAATCTCGACAAGGCGCGGCGCCTGCTGTGGCCCGTCAAGAAGACCTACGGCCAGTCGATCTCCTGGGCCGACCTCCTGATCCTCGCCGGCAACGTCGCGCTCGAGGAGATGGGCTTCCGCACGTTCGGCTACGCCGGCGGGCGCGTCGACGTCTGGGAGCCCGACGACGACGTCTACTGGGGCCCCGAGACCACCTGGCTCGGTGACGAGCGCTATTCGGGCGACCGCGACCTGGAGAAGCCCCTCGCCGCCGTGCAGATGGGTCTCATCTACGTCAACCCCGAAGGTCCCAACGGCGAGCCCGACCCGCTGAAGTCGGCCCGCGACATCCGCGAGACGTTCCGCCGCATGGCGATGAACGACGAGGAGACGGTGGCCCTCATCGCCGGCGGCCACACCTTCGGCAAGACGCACGGGGCAGCCCCCGACACGACCGTCGGGGAGAACCCCGAGGGTGCGCCGCTCGAGCAGCAGGGCCTCGGCTGGAAGAACACGCACGGCACCGGCACGGGCGACGACACGATCTCCAGCGGGCTCGAGGTCACTTGGACCTATCACCCGACGCGCTGGGACAACGAGTTCTTCCACATTCTCTACGGCTACGAGTGGGAGCTCTTCAAGAGCCCCGCGGGTGCGTGGCAGTGGCGTCCGAAGGACGGCGCCGGAAGCGACCTCGTACCGCTCGCGCACTCCGACGGCCGTCGCGAGCCCCGCATGCTCACCAGCGACCTGGCGCTGCGCTTCGATCCTGAGTACGACAAGATCTCGCGTCGCTTCGCCGCCGACCAGGACGCCTTCTCCGACGCCTTCGCGCGCGCCTGGTTCAAGCTCACCCACCGCGACATGGGTCCCAAGGTGCGCTACCTCGGCCCCGAGGTGCCCGCCGAGGAGCTCATCTGGCAGGACCCGGTGCCCGCCGTCGATCACGAACTGATCGACGGGGCGGACGCGGCATCCCTCAAGGAGAAGATCCTCGCCTCCGGGCTCACCGTGTCCGAGCTCGTCTCCACCACGTGGGCGGCGGCGTCGACCTTCCGTGGCGGCGACAAGCGCGGCGGTGTGAACGGTGCGCGCATCCGCCTCGCGCCTCAGAAGGACTGGGAGATCAACAACCCCGCCCAGCTGCAGAAGGTACTCGCCGTTCTCGAGGGCATCAAGGCGGCGTTCGACGCCGATGCGCCCGCGGGCAAGCGCGTCTCGCTCGCCGATCTGATCGTGCTCGCCGGCAATGCCGGTGTCGAGAAGGCCGCGCGCGAGGGCGGCGTCGAGGTCGAGGTGCCGTTCCACCCGGGACGCACGGACGCGAGCGTCGAGCAGACCGACGCCGAGTCGTTCGAGTACCTCGAGCCCGCGGCCGACGGTTTCCGCAACTACCAGCGCCGCGGACTGACGCTGCGCGGCGAGTATCTGCTGATCGACAAGGCGAACCTGCTCACCCTCAGCGCGCCGGAGACCACCGTGCTGGTGGGCGGTCTGCGTGTGCTCGGTGCCAACTGGGACGGCTCGGCGCACGGCGTGCTGACCGACCGGGTCGGCGTGCTCACGAACGACTACTTCGTGAACCTGCTCGACCTCGGCACCACGTGGGCTCCGATCGATCCCGGCTCGCACGCCTTCCAGGCGACGTCGGATGGCTCGGGCGAGGCCCTGTGGACGGCGACCCGCGCCGACCTGGTGTTCGGCTCGAACTCTGAGCTGCGTGCGGTCGCAGAGGTCTACGCGAGCGACGACGCGACCGAGAAGTTCGTGCGCGACTTCGTCGCGGCCTGGACGAAGGTCACCGAGCTCGACAGGTTCGACCTCGTCTGAGCCACGACGCGCGGCGGTCCGCTCCCTTCGGAGCGGGCCGCCGTTCGACTACTCTGGGGTGATGATCCCGCCCTCCGGCCTCACCGCCGCCGGCGACGGAGAACAAGGACGACACTTCGCATGACTTCCCGCATTCTCGTGGTCGATGACGACACCGCGCTCGCCGAGATGATCGGCATCGTGCTGAACACCGAGGGATTCGACGCGGAGTTCTGCGCCGACGGCGGTGCGGCTGTCGCCGCCTGGCGGTCGGTGCAGCCTGATCTGGTGCTGCTCGACCTGATGCTGCCGGGCATGGACGGCATCGAGATCTGCACGCGCATCCGCGAGGAGAGCGGGGTGCCGATCATCATGCTCACCGCACGCACCGACACCGCCGATGTCGTGCGCGGACTCGAGTCGGGCGCCGACGACTACATCGTGAAGCCCTTCAACCCGAAGGAGCTCGTCGCCCGTATCCGCACCCGGCTCCGGCCGACTCCCGCCGCTCCGAGCGAGTCGTTGCGGATCGGCGATCTGACCATCGACGTCGCCGCGCACGAGGTGCGTCGCGGCGATGCGCCGATCGCCCTCACCCCGTTGGAGTTCGAGCTGCTGACCGCGCTCGCCGGCAAGCCGCAGGTGGTGTGGTCGCGGGAGATGCTCCTCGAGCAGGTGTGGGGCTACCACTACAAGGCCGACACCCGGCTGGTCAACGTTCACGTGCAGCGGCTGCGGGCGAAGGTCGAACGCGACCCCGACAACCCGCGCATCGTGACCACGGTGCGCGGCGTGGGGTACCGCGCCGGCGCGATCGTGTGACGTGATGAGCGGGTCCGCGCAGCGTTCGCCGGTCGACCGCGTGCTGGTCGCGCTGCGCGGGTGGCGCGAGTGGCCGCGGCAGCTCGCGGGGCTGTGGCGCCATTCCCTCCGGGTGCGCACGGTCGTCGCGACCGTCGCCCTCACCGCCCTCGCGGTGATCGCGGCGTGCGTGGGACTCGCCCTCGCCATCCAGAACGACCTGTTCCAGTCCCGGCTGCAGCAGGCGCTCGGCGACGCGAGCCGGGCGCGCATCGAGGCGCAGCGCACGCTCGACTCGTCCGAGACGCAGGGCGACAGCGCGAACGTGCGCAACCTGATGAACAGCGTGCTCGTGACGCTCTCGCGTCAGTCCTCGAGTGACCTCATCGCCGCGTTCCGCACCGACACGACCCCGTCGTCGATCGCGCCCCTCGACTTCACCTCCACAGGGTTTCCGACGAGCGCCCCGTCGCCCGAGCTGCGCTCGCAGGTGCAGAGCAGCGGCAGCGCCCAGTTCTGGCAGTCGGTGCCGGTGACCCTCGCGAACGGGTCGACGGTGCCGGGCATCGTCGTCGGCCAGCAGCTCACCGTGCCCGGGGTCGGCGCATACGAGTTCTACATCGCCTACGACCTGAGCGCCGCCGCGCAGACCCTTGCGTTCGTGCAGGGCATCCTCTGGATCGTCGGCTTCGCGCTCGTCGCCATCATCGCGGGCATCTCCTGGCTCGTGCTGCGCTCGATCACCGTGCCGGTCGCGCAGGCCGCGGAGACCAGCGCCAAACTTGCCTCCGGCGACCTCGACGTGCGACTGAACGTGCGGGGAGCCGATGAGCTCGCGACGCTCGGTCGGTCGTTCAACGCGATGGCCGACAGCATCCAGTCGCAGATCAAGGAGCTCGCCGACCTCTCCCTCGTGCAGCAGCGCTTCGTGTCGGATGTGTCGCACGAGCTGCGCACGCCCCTGACCACCATCCGGCTCGCCTCCGATGTGCTCGCCGACCGGCGCGACGACTTCGAGCCGGCGGCCGCGCGTGCCGCCGAGCTGCTCTCGACCCAGGTCCAGCGATTCCAGGTCCTCCTCGACGACCTGCTCGAGATCAGCCGGTATGACGCCGGTTCGGTGCAGCTGGAACGCGAGCCCACGAGCATCGCCCAGCTCGCCGAGGACGTGATCGGCTCGATGCAGCAGCTCGCCGACCAGCGGGGGAGCGAGGTGCGGCTCGTCGCGCCCGGCGGCTACTCCCTCGTCGATCTCGATCCTCGACGGGTGCGTCGCATCGTGCGCAATCTGCTCGGCAACGCCATCGAACACGGTGAGGGGCGTCCGATCGTCGTCACGGTCGACAGCAATCAGGATGCTGTCGCCCTCGGTGTGCGCGACTACGGTCTCGGCATGCGGCCCGAGGACGTCGAGCGCGTGTTCGACCGGTTCTGGCGTGCGGATCCGTCCCGGCGGCGCACGATCGGCGGCACCGGCCTCGGCCTGTCGATCTCCCTCGGCGACGCGCGGCTGCACGGCGGCACTCTCGCCGTGTGGTCGGACCTCGGACGCGGGAGCAACTTCGTCCTCACCCTCCCTCGCCGCGACATCGACGGGGAGCTCGTGTCGCCGGTCGTCGTGGACGTGTCCGACGAGACCTCCGTGCTCGACAGTCTCGGTCTCACCGAGCCGATCGCGGTGCTCGCCCCCGAGCGTGACGCGAAGGAGAAGCGATGAGGCGCGGCATCCGCTCACTCGTGCTCGTCGGCGCGCTGACTCTCGCGCTCGTCGGGTGCGCGGGACTGCCCATGACGGGAGCCGTGCACGAGGGGCTCTCGAGCACCGCCGAGCCCGATGTGCCCGACGTGCAGTTCAAGCCGAACGGTCCGCAGGTCGGCGCGACCCCCGAGCAGATCGTGGACGGCTTCCTCAACGCCGGCTCCGGACCCGCCGGCGGGTGGGCCACGGCGCGGGAGTTCCTCACGGGCACGGCAGTGGACAGCTGGCGCCCGGATGCGGGGGCGACCGTCGACGTGCTCTCCGCACGCTCGATCGCCGTCGCGTCGTCGGATCAGAGCTCGGCGACCGTCACCGTCTCGCTCTCGCCGACCGCGACGGTCGACGGCGAGGGCGCCTACACGGCGGTCGCCGAGGCCGCTGCTCCGCCGCTCACGTTCACTCTCACCAAGCTGCCGGCGGGGTGGCGCATCACCTCGGCCCCGAACGGCATCGTGCTCGATCAGGACCTCTTCAAGAGCGTCTTCCGCGCTTACTCGCTCATGTACTACGACCCGACCTGGACGTTCCTCGTGCCGGACGTGCGCTGGTTCCCGACCCTCAACGCGTCGACGCGCATCGCCGCGGCCCTCATCAACGGACAGCCGAGCCCCTGGCTCGCCAAGAGCGTCGTCTCGGCGTTCCCGGAGACGGTGTCGCTGGGGAGCCCCTCGGTGCCGGTCGTGAACGGTGTCGCGCAGGTGGACCTCAAGGAGTCGGCTCTCACGTCGGATCAGACCACGCTGTCGCGCATGCAGGCACAGCTCGCCGACAGTCTCGCCTCGACCGGGCAGGTGACGTCGGTGACACTCTCGATCGCCGGTTCGGCCCTCGACGTGACTCCGGCGCCGTCGCGTGACACCCGCGTCGACTCCCGCACTCTCGCCCTCACCGCCAAGGGCTTCGGCTTCATCGCCGCCGGGCAGGTCGACGAGCTGCCCGGCGTCTCGGCGGCGGTGGTCGCTCTCTCCCCGCGTTCGGTGGAGCTGAGCGACGACCGGACGACGGCGGCGGTGCTGGCGGGCAACGGCGCGGTGACCCGGGTGGATGCCGCCGGCCCCGCAGCCCTCGACCAGCGCGCCGGACTCATCGCGCCGTCGATCGATCCGTTCGGCTACATCTGGAGTGTCCCGCAGACGTCGCCGTCCGCGCTCGTCGCGGCGGGGACGGGGGCGACGCGCATCGCGATCTCATCGCCGTGGGGAGGTGCGAGCCGCGTGGACGCGCTCCAGGTCTCGCGCGACGGCACACGCATCGCTGCGCTCGTCATCTCGGGGGGCCGGTCGGTCCTCATGGTCGCCGGCGTCGTGCGCGACGCGCAGGGGGTTCCGAAGTCGCTGGGTGACGCCGTCACGCTGCTGAGCTTCCCGGCGGGCGCGAGCGATGTCGCCTGGCTCGACGAGACGACGCTGGGCGTGATCTCGGGCAGCGGATCGTCGGCGCAGTTCACCACCGTGCAGATCGGCGGCGTCGCGACGACGGCCGATGCTCCGCCCGGAGCCGTGGCCATCGCCGGTGTGAACCTGCCGACGATCGCCCGCGTGCTCGACGCCAACGGCACCGTGTTCATCCGATCGGGCACGACCTGGCAGCAGGACAGCACGGGCGTCTCGGTGCTGGGCACCCAGCAGGGCTCGCCGCTGACGAGCCCCTGATTCCTCCCCCGCGCGGATCTGGACCGCGGGGTCCTCTGTTCCGCCGGGCTCGCACGCGCACCCGGCGGGTGTCTCGGAGGATCGTCGCATGACGATGAGCGGATGGGCGGAAGCGCGCTGGCTGGTGCGTGAGGCGTTCGCGGATGCCGCGGCCCTCGCCTTTCCCGTGCGGTGCGCCGGGTGCGGCGCAGACGGCCGGGTTCTGTGCGCCGCGTGTCGGGTCGCGCTCGTGCCGCGCGTCTCTCGCCGCACTCTCGAGGGCGGTCTGAGCGTGTGGAGCGGGGGAGAGTTCGACGGGATGCCCGCGCGGGGGCTACGGGCGGCGAAACAGACCGGGCAGGGTGCTCTCGCGGCGGGCCTTGCGCCTCTGCTTCGCGCATCCGCCGAGGCTGCGGCGTCTTCGGCTGCGGTCGATGTGATCGTCCGCGTCCCGAGCTCTCGCGCCGCTGTGCGCCGGCGCGGCTTCGTTCCGCTCGAGCAGATCGCGGCGCGCGCCCGGCTGTGCACGACGGGAGGGCTGCGTGTCGTGCGCCCGGTGGCCGATCAACGCGGTCTCGACGAGGCATCCCGTCATCGCAACGCCGACGGGAGCATGCGCGTGCGACGCGTGGTGGCCGGGCTGCGCGTGCTCGTCGTCGATGACGTCGTCACGACCGGAGCGACGCTGCACGAGGCCGCCGCGGCCCTGCGGGCTGCGGGTGCGGTCAGCGTCGTCGCGGCGACCGTGCTGCAGACCCCGCGGCGGCGCTGATCAGCGTGTGCCCCAGTTGTAGGACTGCTTGCGCAGCTCGAGATAGACGAAGGTCTCCGAGCTGAGCACACCGGGGAGGGTGCGGATGCGCGAGTTCAGCAGCTCGCTGAGTTCGGCGTCGGACTCGCAGACGACCTCGATGACGATGTCGAAGCTGCCCGCGGTGAGGACCACGTAGTCGACGGCTTCGAGCTTCTCGAGCGCGGCCGCAACGATGCGGGTGTCTCCGCTGACCCGCAGGCCGACGAGAGCCTGACGGGGGAACCCGACCTGCAGCGGGTTGGTGACGGCGACGATCTGCATGACGTCGCTGTCGATCAGCTTCTGCACGCGCTGGCGCACTGCCGCCTCGCTGAGCCCCACCGCGGCGCCGATGCGCGCGTAGGAGCGCCGGCCGTCCTCCTGCAGCTGCTCGATGATCAGCTTGGATGTCTCGTCGAGCGCGTCGCGTCCAGCCATGCTCCTCCTCCGCGGTCGAGGTCGTGGACTCCACGCTACTGCGGATTCCGACGCTCGGAAGGGTACCGGAATCGCGATACATGTGAAATCTATGTTTCAGCCGACGATATCCGTAGTCTTTCGCCACAGTTGCTGACAGGATCGGGAGTCCCGAGAGAGTTCCGCACCGCACAGAGGAGTCATCATGCCCCGAGGTCCGCTGCCCGAAGATCCCACCGTTCGCGCGCTCATCGCGCAGGCGCGTGCGTCCCAACTCACCCGCCGTGGCTTCGTCGCCGGCGTCGGCGGGCTCTCGCTCGCCGCCTTCCTCGCCGCCTGCACCGGGCGCGTCGGCGGCAGCACCGGCGGTGCGTCGCCCAGCCTGACGCCCGCCACCGACATGTCCGACACCGTCAAGCAGCTCACCTGGGCGAACTGGGCGTTCTATCTCGACGAGGACGACAAGGGAGGCTACCCGACCCTCGAGGCCTTCCAGAAGGACACCGGCATCACCGTCAACTACGACGTCGCCGTCGACGACAACAACACGTACTTCGCCAAGGTTCGCGACCAGCTCGCGCTCGGCCAGGGGATCGGCGCGGACACCGTCTGCCTCACCGACTGGATGGCCGGCATCTGGATCCAGTCCGGGTTCACCCAGGCGCTCGACAAGTCGAAGCTCCCGAACGTCAGCGCCAACCTCGCGGCGAGTCTGCAGAACCCCGGATTCGATCCCGGTCGCGCGAACTCCGTGCCGTGGCAGACCGGCTTCGCGGGCGTCGCATGGAACAAGGAGAAGGTGCCCAACGGCATCAAGACCCTCGACGATCTGTGGGACCCGGCGTTGAAGGGGCGCGTCGGCGTGCTCAGCGAGATGCGCGACACGATCGGCCTGATCATGCTCAGCCAGGGCGTCGATCCGTCAAGCTCGAGCTGGGGCGATGACCAGTTCAACAACGCGCTCGACGCCTTCCAGAAGCAGGTGACCGACGGTCAGATCCGCAACATCAAGGGCAACTCCTACGCGGACGACCTGAAGAACGAGGACACCCTCGCCGCCATCGTGTGGTCGGGCGACATCTCGTCGATCAACGCGGAGGTGGGGGACAAGTTCGAGTTCGCTCTGCCCGAGTCGGGCGGCACCCTGTGGGCCGACAACTTCCTCATCCCGATCGGCTCGACTCAGAAGTCGAACGTCGAGAAGCTGATCGACTACTACTACCAGCCCGAGGTCGCCGCCCAGGTCGCCGCCTACGTGCAGTACGTCACCCCGGTGCAGGGCGCCCAGGAGGCCATGGCGCAGGTCGATGCGTCTCTCGTCGACGACCAGCTGATCTTCCCCGACGCGGCCACGCTCTCGAAGGCGCACATCTTCCGTCAGCTCACCAACGCCGAGCAGCAGAAGTACAACGCGGCCTTCGAAGCCGTCGGGCTCGGGGCCTGACCCGTGGCGGCGACGTCCTTCGGCGAGGCCGGGGCCGACCTCGAACTGGTCGGGATCCGCAAGGAGTTCCCCGGGTTCACCGCGATCGAGGAGCTCGACCTCACGATCCCCGCGGGGTCGTTCTTCGCCCTCCTCGGACCTTCGGGGTGCGGCAAGACGACGACCCTTCGGCTCGTGGCCGGGCTCGAGGACCCGAGTGCCGGGCGGATCCTCATCGGCGGCGCCGATGTGACCGCGGTGAAGCCGCACAAGCGTCCCGTCAACACGGTGTTCCAGAGTTACGCGCTCTTCCCGCACATGACCGTGCTCGAGAACGTCGCGTTCGGCCTGCGCCGTCGTCGGGTCTCCGATGCGCTCGCCAAGGCGCACGAGGCACTGCGCCTCGTGGAGCTCGACCACGTCGCCGAGCGCAAGCCGAGCCAGCTCTCCGGCGGCCAGCAGCAGCGCGTGGCGCTCGCGCGTGCGGTGGTGAACCGGCCGGCCCTGCTGCTGCTCGATGAGCCGCTCGGCGCGCTCGACCTGAAGCTGCGCCGACAGATGCAGCTCGAACTGAAGTCGATCCAGGCCGAGGTGGGGCTCACGTTCCTGCACGTGACCCACGATCAGGAGGAGGCCATGACCATGGCCGACACGGTCGCGGTCATGAACAAGGGGCGCATCGAGCAGCTCGGCAGCCCGACCGAGCTCTACGAGCTGCCGCGCACGGGATTCGTGGCCGGCTTCCTCGGCCAGTCGAACCTCATCACCGGCGACGTCGAGTCGACGGCCGGAGGCATCGTGACGGTGCGCACCGCCGGGGGCGTGCTCGCGGTGCCGGCCTCGCGCGCCGTGTCGACCGGCGGGTGCATCACGCTCGGCGTGCGTCCCGAGAAGCTCCTGCTGCACGCGACGGCGCCCGCCGCCGACGCGGATCAGAACGTGCTCGGTCCCGGTCGCATCACGGATGTCTCGTTCACCGGCGTCAGCACCCAGTACCTCGTCGAGGTGCCGGGTGTCGGCACGGTGACCGTCTTCGCGCAGAACCTCGTGTTCGGTGCGGTGTATCCGGTGGGCGTCGAGGTGTGGGTCGCCTGGCACCGGGAGCACACGTTCGGGCTCGACAGCGATGCCCGTGCCGACGCCGCCGAGGGCGACGAGCTGGCGGCCGCGGCATCCGTCTCGTCGGACGAGGCCGCCTGAGATGGCACTGTCCGCACTCGCCCCGGCGGGGGGTGCGACCGCGAAGCCGGTCTCCGCGGCGCGCCGCGGCGGGGTCGTCGCGCTCGCGCTGCTGATCCCCGGGCTCGCCTACCTCGCCCTGTTCTTCCTGGTTCCGTTCGTCTCGCTCGTGATGACCTCGTTCGGTGTGAACGACCCGAACGAGTACGGCGTGTTCTCCTACGGCTTCCAGTGGCAGAACTACGTCGACGCGATCAGTTCGTACTGGCCGCAGTTCCTGCGCTCATTCTGGTTCGCGCTGCTCGCGACGGTGTTCGCGCTGCTCATCAGCTACCCGATCGCCTATTTCATCGGAGTGCGGCTGCGCGAGCGCGTGCTGCTTCGCAACCTGCTTCTCGTGTTGGTGATCGCGCCGTTCTTCATCTCGTTCCTCCTGCGCACGCTCGCGTGGAAGCAGATCCTCTCGGACGAGGGCCCGGTCGTCAGTTCTCTTCAGTTCCTCGGCCTCATGGGTTCGCAGGATCACCTCACCGGCACCGCCTTCTCGGTCGTGTTCGGCCTCACCTACAACTTCGTGCCGTTCATGACGCTGCCGCTGTTCGCCTCGCTCGAGCGGCTCGACAAGCGGCTCCTCGAGGCGGGCAGCGATCTGTATGCGAGTCCGGCGACGACGTTCTGGCGGGTCACGTTCCCGCTCACCCTTCCGGGCGTCGTGTCGGGCACCCTGCTGACATTCATCCCGGCTGCCGGCGACTATGTGAACGCAAGCCAGTCGTTCCTCGGCAGCGCGTCGACCTCGATGATCGGAAACGTCATCCAGTCGAACTTCCTCATCACCGTGAACTACCCGCAGGCGGCGGCGCTCAGCATCCTGCTGATGCTGGTGATCGTGGTGATCGTCGGCATCTACGTGCGCCGTTCGGGAACGGAGGACCTGCTGTGAGTGCGTCTGCTCCCACCCGCCGCCGGTTCGGACTCGGCCGTTGGCTGCTGCCGACCTACGTGACCGTCGCGTTCGTCCTGCTCCTGATCCCGATCGTCTACACGTTCGTGTTCTCGTTCAACGACGCGAACCGCTCGAACATCTCCTGGAACGGTTTCACGTTCCGCAACTGGCTGACCGTGTGCGACCAGCCCGACGTCTGCGTCGCGTTCGGCAACAGCATCGTGGTGGGTCTGACGGCGACGGTCATCGCGACCATCCTCGGCACGATGATCGCGATCGCCCTGGTGCGCTACCGGTTCCGTGCCCGCTCGGCGATCACGCTGCTGCTGTTCCTGCCGATGGCGACGCCCGAGGTCGTCATGGGTGCAGGACTCGCCGCCCAGTTCCTCACCGCCGGGGTGCCGAAGGGGCTCGGCACCATCATCATCGCCCACGCGATGTTCTGCCTCAGCTTCGTGGTCGTCACGGTGAGGGCGCGCGTGCTCTCGCTCGACCCGGCTCTCGAGGAAGCCGGTCGCGACCTGTACGGATCGCCCAACCAGGTCTTCTGGCGCGTCACCTTCCCACTTCTGCTCCCGGGCATCGTGGCGGCGGCGCTGCTGAGCTTCAGCCTCAGCTTCGACGACTTCATCATCACGTACTTCACCTCAGGCAGCACCCAGACGTTCCCGATCTTCATCTACGTCGCCGCCCAGCGCGGGTTGCCGCCGCAGGCGAACGTGATCGCGTCCTCGGTGTTCCTGCTGGCGATCGCGGCGGTCTTCATCTACCAGGCCATCGCTTGGCGCAGAGCGAAGAAGAGCGCGTGAGAATCGGATGCCGCGGGGCTGGGGCCGCGGCATCCGACAACCTTTCCTCGCCCTGGGCGTCGCATTCTGAACACATGCGAAACGCGGGGTGACAAGTCCGCGACCTCGGACTACCGTGGGGGCACCAAGAAGGTGACGGCCGGTCCGCCCCTTTCCGGGCGGGCCCGGAACTAGGAGGTCAAAGATGGACACCAGCATCGTCGGCGTGGGCGTGGGAATCACGGACCGCTTCCGTACTGTCGTCGACGACAAGGCCCCCCGCATCGAGAATCTCGCGCCCCGCGCGCAGCGGCTCGACGTCAAGGTCACCAACCGTCCCTCGCACGGCGGGCGCGGCGAGCACTCCACGGTGGAACTCACCCTCACCAGCAAGGGACCGATCGTGCGGGCGGAGGCCGTCGACGATGACAAGTTCGCGGCGCTCGAGGTCGCTGTCGACAAGCTGTGCGAACAGGTGCGGCGTGCCAAGCAGAAGCGGGTCGACTCGCGAAATCATCCGCGGGGCGCGACGTTCGACAAGGGAACGGGCGCGCTCGAGGGCATCGATGTCGAGCCGGCGTCCGTCGAGGTGCTGCGCGCCGTCGCGACGGGGGAGATCCCGGTGGTGGGCGAGGACGCGGCCGATGACGAGTATTCGCCCGTGGTCATCCGCACGAAGCTGTTCGATGCCGAATGGATGACCGTCGAGGAGGCCGTCGACCGCATGGAGCTCGTCGGGCATGACTTCTTCCTGTTCGTCGATGCCCGCACCGACCACCCGAGCGTCGTCTACCGCCGCAAGGGCTGGGACTACGGTGTCATCTCGCTCGGCACGCAGGCTGCTCCCGGCGCGGAGCGGCTCGCATCCTGAGCGCCTATCCGACGACGATGCCCGGGCCGAGAGGTCCGGGCATCGTCGCGTGCGGGGTCCGGCGCGAGGCGAGCGCCGAGCGGGCGCGGTGAGATGTCAGTCGAAGATGTCGCCGATGAGCCCGCCGATGACGAGTCCGCCGAGGATGCCGCCGACCGCGTCGCCCATGCCGCCGCCGCGTCCGCCGCGGCCTCCCCAGCCGCCTCCCCAGTCGTTGCCTCGCGAGTTGTCGATGTCGCGCTGCGCGAGGGCGAGCGCCTCGCTCGCGAGCTGCGCGGTGCGGCGCGCGTGCCGCAGCGCCGGCTCACGCGACTCCTCGTCGGAGGGAAGCGCATCGATTTCGGCACGGGTGCGCTCGGCCTCGGCGAGGCGCGTGCGGGCGTCGGGGCCGATGTAGCCGCGGTGCGACGAGATGACGTTCGCGGCGACCGCGAGCTGCCGGTCGGCGTCGTCGATCGCGTGGCGTACGAGGTCGGGAGAGGGGAGCGGATTCGCGGCACGGGCCTGCGCTTTCGCGATGACATCGTCGAGCGCCGTGTTCGCCTCGCGGAGTCGGGTGAGCTCGCGGAACGGGTCGGTCTTCGTCCCCGTCGGCGGGAGCGCCGAGAGCGCGGCTTCGAGCGCCGAGGTCGCCGCGGCCACCTCGGGGGTCGCGGGTGCGTTCCGGGCGCGCACGATGTCGCCGCGCGAGTCGGCGATCACGTCGGCGAGCGTCGACTCGGCGCGCAGCGCCTCGATCTCGAAATCGTCCACGCCGTCGAGCAGCGACTGCGCGCGGCGCACCGACTCGGTCGCGGCCTCGAGCGCGAGGTTCGCCTCCTCGGCGTTGCCCGCGGCGCGGCGGCGGGAGGAGACATCCGCGCTGTGCAGGGCGAAGTCGAGCACTTGGGATGCCTCGTCGGGGGCGCCCTGCACCTGTGCGAGCGCGCTCGGGGCGTACCGCGCCGCGAGGCGTTCGACGCTGTCGCGCGCGCCGGGGATGCGGGAGCGCAGAGTCTCGGCCGAGGTTCGCACTCCCGCGAGCACCTCGGGGGCGCGCCGTACCCGTTCGACCGCGTCGCTGAGGGCGGCGGTGCGCTCGTCGAGCAGGTCGTCGGCCCACGCGCACAGCTGCACGATGCGCGCATTGCGCGTGCGCAGTTCTTCGACGGTGTCGGGGATCTCGTCGTGGTTGAGCTGGTTCAGGTGGAACGCCTCGCCGAGATGCGTCCGCACGGCGCCGAGCGCGTCGCGCAGCCCCTGGGTCGCGGCCGGTCCCAACTCGGCCTCCGCGAACTCCAGTTCCTCGGTCGTCACGCGGATGCGCTCGTCGACATCGACGAGCGCGCGGCCCGCCTGATGCGACAGTTCGGCGTCCTGGGCGGCAGTCGCCGCATCCTGCTCGCGCTTGCGTCGTCCCCAGAAACCTGCCATTCCTCGATCCTATGGGCGGGTGCGCGGCGCCCCTCTGGGTGTTCGCCGAGGGCGGTCAGGCGATCGCTGTGGCCTTCGGCGGCCGTCCGCGTCGCGGCGGTTCGGTCTCGAGGGCGAGTTCGAGCGCGCGGGGAGGATGCTGCGTGAGCCGGCCCTCCGCGTGGTCGAGCCAGCGCACCTCCGCCTCGGCCTGGAAGATGAGCGCATCCGCGACGAGCAGCCACGCCAGCTCTTCACCGCTCGGGTCGCCGTCGCTGCGCTCGCCGCTGCGCTGTGCGCGCCGCAGCTCCTGCAGGTGCGCCAGCGACGCCCGCCGCTGTGTCTGCACGATGGCGGTGACGTCGACACCGGGGAGGGTCGCGGCGAGCGCGAGTTTGATGGGCAGTTCGTCGCGCGTGCCGGTGGCGCGCGCGACGGGCGCGGCGAGCCAGTCGCGCGCCTCCGTGCGGCCGGCGTCGGTGATCGCGTAGAACACGTGCCCGTGCGCGTCGGTATCGCCTTTGGCGACGAGGCCGTCGCGTTCCAGGCGTTCGAGCGTGTTGTAGATCTGACCGACGTTCAGGGGGGATGTCCCGCCGGTGCGGCGGTCGAACTCCGCGCGCAGCTGGTAGCCGTAGCAGGCTCCCTGGTCGAGGATCGCGAGCAGACTCTGACGCACCGACATCCGGGCCACCTTTCTGATTTCCCCGTATGTAATTGCTGAGTATATACATGCCGGGAATGCAGAGATCGGATGCCGCGCCCCCGAGTGCCCTCACCCAGCCCCCTTCAAAGTCACGGGTCTATAACATGGGGACGTATGCCCGGACGCGGTGAGCGTTCGGGCCGGCGCGTGCGCCGCACCCGACCAGATGGAGATGTTCCGTGGCCAATCCTCTTGAGAAGCTGCTCCGCGCCGGCGAGGGCCGTGTGCTGCGGAGACTCCAGCAGGTGGCGAAAGCCGTGAACGCGCTCGAAGACGAGTACGCCCAGCTCACCGACGACGAGCTGCGCGAGGAGACCGCCGACTTCCGCGGACGCTATGCGCAGGGCGAGACGCTCGACAAGCTCATGCCGGAGGCGTTCGCCGCCGTGCGCGAAGCCGCCCGGCGCACCCTCGGTCAGCGTCCCTACGACGTGCAGATCATGGGCGGCGCGGCACTCCATCTCGGCAACATCGCCGAGATGAAGACCGGTGAGGGCAAGACTCTGACGGCGACCTTCGCTGCGTACCTCAACGCGATCGCCGGTGAGGGTGTCCATGTCGTGACCGTCAACGACTTCCTCGCGTCGTATCAGTCCGAGCTCATGGGTCGCGTCTACCGCGCGCTCGGCATGACCACCGGCACGATCGTCTCGGGTCAGACGCCGGAGGTGCGCCGCCAGCAGTACGAGGCGGACATCACCTACGGAACGAACAACGAGTTCGGCTTCGACTACCTGCGTGACAACATGGCGTGGCAGAAGGAGGATCTCGTGCAGCGAGGTCACTTCTTCGCGGTCGTCGACGAGGTCGACTCGATCCTCATCGACGAGGCGCGAACCCCGCTCATCATCTCGGGCCCCTCGTCGGGCGAGGCGAACCGATGGTTCGGCGAGTTCGCGAAGGTCGTGCGCACCCTCGAGTCGGGCGTCGACTACGAAGTCGATGAGAAGAAGCGCACCGTGGGTGTGCTCGAGCCCGGCATCGAGAAGGTCGAGGACTATCTCGGCATCGACAACCTCTACGAGTCGGCGAACACCCCCCTCATCTCGTTCCTCAACAACGCGATCAAGGCGCTCGCCCTCTTCAAGCGTGACGCGGACTACGTCGTCATGAACGACGAGGTCATGATCGTCGACGAGCACACCGGCCGCATCCTCGTGGGACGTCGCTACAACGAGGGCATCCACCAGGCCATCGAGGCGAAGGAGGGGGTGCCGGTCAAGGCCGAGAACCAGACCCTTGCGACCGTCACCCTGCAGAACTACTTCCGCCTCTACGCCAAGCTCGCGGGCATGACCGGTACCGCCGAGACCGAAGCGGCCGAGTTCATGTCGACCTACGACCTCGGCGTCGTCCCGATCCCCACGAACAAGCCGATGATCCGTCAGGACAAGCCCGACCTCGTCTACAAGAACGAGCAGGCCAAGTTCGCCCAGGTCGTCGAAGACATCGCTGAGCGGCACGCCGCAGGGCAGCCGGTTCTCGTGGGCACCGTGAGCGTCGAGAAGAGTGAGTACCTGTCGCGCCTCCTCGCCAAGAAGGGCGTGCGCCACGAGGTGCTCAACGCGAAGAATCACGCTCGCGAGGCCGAGATCGTGGCCCGCGCCGGTCGCCTCGGGGCGGTCACTGTCGCCACCAACATGGCCGGCCGCGGCACCGACATCATGCTGGGCGGGAACGCAGAGTTCCTCGCCGTGCAGCAGATGAAGGAGAAGGGCCTCGACCCGGTCGAGACCCCAGAGGCCTACGAGGCCGAGTGGGAGGGCGTCTACACCGCGGTGCGCGACGTCGTCGCCGGCGAGGCCGAGAAGGTCATCGAGGCGGGCGGACTGTACGTCCTCGGCACCGAGCGGCACGAGTCCCGTCGCATCGACAACCAGCTGCGCGGTCGCTCGGGTCGTCAGGGTGACCCGGGCGAGAGCCGCTTCTACCTCTCGCTCACCGACGACCTGATGCGTCTGTTCCAGTCCGGCGCGGCCGAGGCGATCCTCGCGCGCACGAACTTCCCCGACGACGTCGCGATCGAGTCGGGCATGGTGTCGCGCGCGATCAAGAGCGCCCAGGCACAGGTCGAGGCCCGTAACGCCGAGATGCGCAAGAACGTGCTCAAATACGACGACGTTCTCAACCGCCAGCGCGAGGCCATCTACGCCGACCGCCGGCACATGCTCGAGGGCGACAACATCGCCGACCGGGTGCAGAAGTTCCTCGACGACGCAGTCGGCGCGATCGTCGACGACCACACGTCGCGTGGGCACACGGAGGCATGGGACTTCGATGCGCTGTGGACCGAACTCAAGACCATCTACCCCGTGAGCGTCACGATCGACGAGGTCGTCGCCGAGGCGGGGGAGAAGGGACGCATCACGGCGGAGGGGCTCAAGCGCGAGCTGCGCAGTGACGCGGTCATCGCCTACCAGAAGCGCGAGGGCACTCTCGGCTCGTCGGCGATGCGGGAGCTCGAGCGTCGAGTCGTGCTGCAGGTGCTCGACCGCCGCTGGCGCGACCACCTCTACGAGATGGACTACCTCAAGGAGGGCATCGGACTGCGCGCGATGGCGCAGCGTGACCCGCTCATCGAGTACCAGCGCGAGGGCTTCGAGATGTTCCAGTCGATGATGGGACAGATCAAGGAGGAGTCGATCGGGTTCCTCTTCAACCTCGAGGTCGAGGTGCGACGCCAGGACGAGCAGACCGAGGTCGCGGCGAAGGGTCTTGACACCCCGGCGCTCGAGGGCCAGCGTCTCGAGTACTCCGCTCCCACCGAGGACGGCGACATCGAGGTGCGCAACGACCGCGGTCAGGTGCAGAAGGCGGCGACCGGGCGCGCGCGCGACCGTGCCGCGGCATCTGCTCCGGCCCAGGCCCCCGCACCCGCCGCCGAGGCGCCGCGCGGTGCGTTCGGTCAGCGGGTCGCCCCCGAGCAGCAGACGCCGGCGCCGCAGAACCGCGCCCAGCGTCGCGCGGCCGATCGCAACAAGTAGCCCGGCGCCCCCCGACGCGATCGACCCCCGGTGCAGGCCACCGGGGGTCGATTGGCTTGTCGGGGTCGGGTCTATCCTGAACCGGTGAGCCCGCTTCGCCCCCTCGATCAGTCCCGCAAACTCAAGGATGTCCTCTACGAGATCCGTGGTCAGGCTCTCGTCGAGGCCGACCGGCTCGAGGCCGACGGCCACCGCATCCTGAAGCTGAACACGGGCAACCCGGCCACGTTCGGCTTCGAGGCGCCGTACCAGATCGTGCGCGACATGATCGAGGCCGTACCGCACGCCCACGGCTACTCCGAGAGCCGCGGCATCCTGTCCGCCCGCCGCGCCATCGTCTCGCGCTACGAGCAGGTGCCGGGGTTCCCGCACGTCGATCCCGACGACGTCTATCTCGGCAACGGGGTCTCCGAGCTGATCACCATGACGATGCAGGCGCTGCTCGACGAGGGCGACGAGGTGCTCATCCCGAGCCCCGACTACCCGCTGTGGACGGCGATGACGAGCCTCGGCGGCGGCTCACCCGTGCACTACCGCTGCGACGAGCAGAACGGCTGGCAGCCCGACATCGACGACATCCGCGCGAAGGTCACGCCACGCACGAAGGCGATCGTCGTCATCAATCCGAACAACCCCACGGGTGCGGTCTACTCGCCCGAGCTGCTCACCCAGATCGTCGAGGTCGCCCGTGAGCACTCCCTCCTGCTGCTGGCCGACGAGATCTACGACCGCATCCTTTTCGACGATGCGGTGCACACGCCGCTCGCGACTCTTGCCCCCGATCTGCTCTGCCTGACGTTCAACGGCCTCTCCAAGACCTACCGTGTCGCCGGTTACCGCTCGGGCTGGCTCGTGATCACCGGTCCCACCTCCCACGCAGCGGGCTTCCTCGAGGGCATCACGCTGCTCGCCTCCACCCGGCTGTGCCCGAACGTCCCCGCGCAGTATGCCGTGCAGGCGGCGTTGTCCGGAGTGCAGTCGATCGACGCGCTGATCGCCCCGGCGGGGCGGCTCCACGAGCAGAGGGATGCCGCGTGGCAGGCGCTCGAGTCGATCCCCGGCGTGAGCTGCGTGAAGCCGGCCGGTGCGCTCTACGCGTTCCCGCGCCTCGATCCCGAGGTGCACGAGATCCACGACGACGCGAAGTTCGTCTACGACTTCCTCGTCGCCGAGCACGTGCTGCTCGTGCAGGGCACGGGATTCAACTGGCCCGACCCTGACCACTTCCGCATTGTGACGCTTCCGGAGACACGCGTGCTGGTCGAGGCGATCGAGCGGCTCGGCAACTTCCTCTCGTCGTACCGCCAGTGATGGCGCGGCGCCCTCGGGGCCGGCGATGGCCGAGCCGGGGCGCCGCGGAAGAGCGACGAGGGTGAGCGTCGTTCAGAGGAGCGCGAGCGACGTCGCACGCCAGCGGTGGTCGACGCCTTCGAGTCGAAGGGCGATCGCCCGGGTGCGGGCGGGGCCTCGCACGATCACGACGCCCTCGACGACGCCGTCGGCAGGGCTCGACTGGTGCACGCGGATGATGTTGTGCACGGGGCGGCTCGGCGCGACGCCGCGGGCGCTGCGGGCGCGGGCGGCCAGGTTGGCGCGGGTCAGCAGCTTGCGGTAGGCGTCTTCGGTGAGCCAGCGCGCGAGTTGCTCGACGTCGCGCACTCCCGCGAACACTTCGAGCACTCCGACCGACAGGTTGTGCAGGATCGGCTCCGGCGCCGGCAGCTCGGCGGCGCTCGTGGGGCGTGGGGCGAAGTCGTCGCCCGCGTCGACGCGGCCTGCCGGGGGAGCGGCGCGTCGTGCGCCGGTGAAGGTGATCGCCATCTCGACCTCGCTCATGAAACGGGGGTAACTGCTGGTCGATTTCAGTTGAGCACAGGCGATTCATAGAGTGGATGAGAGTGCTCTCATGTGGCGCCCCTGTCGATGAGAGTCCTCTCATAGAAGCCGTCGTGGGCGCGTCCGGCGCTGCTGCGCGCACGTGTCGGGGCGACTCGACTGTGGATGCCGCGGCCTTCCCGGCGCCCGCGGCCGCTAGCGTGCGCGGGTGACCTGGGACCCGTTCCTCTCCGAGCTCGAGCTGCAGTTCGCCGCGCAGGCGCAGGCCGAGCGCCGTCTCGCGGCCACGGAGACCGAGCGCGTCCGGATCGCCGGGCTCGCCCTCACCGACCGACTCTCCGCTCTCGCGGAGGTGCGCGCCGCGGTAGCGCTTTGGGTGGCGGGTGCGGCGCCGGTGCGGGGCCGCCTCGTGCTCGCCGGCCCCGATTGGGCGGCGATCGAGGACGAGTCATCCGCTCTCTCGCTCGTCGCGGTCGGGGCGATCGTCCGCATCGACCTGCCGGCTGTGACCATCGCCGACAGCGTGCGCGAGATCAGCGCCCCCCGACCCCTCCGCGCCCGGATGGGCCTTGCATGGATGCTGCGTGAGCTCGGCCGCCGCCGGGTGGGGGTGCGGGTCTGGGATGTCGACGGGAACATCGTCACCGGAACGATCGATCGCGTCGGCACGGACCATCTCGACCTCGCCGTGCACGACGCCGGTCAGTCTCGCCGCGAGGCGGTGGGCGACATCCGTGTCGTCCCTCTGGTGCGACTCGCGCGGGTCGTCGGCGACCTCGACCTCTGACGATGGCCGACCGACTCAGTCGGGGTTGCGTACCCGCCCGCTGCCCCACAGCTCCGGGAAGCTCGCCGCGTTCGACTCCCGCCACAGCGCCATGCGGCGGGACTCCTCGGCGCGGTCGTCGAGGTAGTCGGTGACGCTGTCCTCCTCCACACGCCACTGCGCCGGAACCCCGACGCGCGTGCCCCGCAGTTGCCCGTCGATGACCAGAGCGATCACCTCGTCGACGCTGAGTGACAGCGCCGACGCGACCTGTGCGGGGGCGATCAGACGCGCCCCAGGTCGGGCAGACTCGGGCATGAGCACCATTATCCGCGTCGCCGGCGCCGGCCGGGCCGTCCGCTCGCGCGCACTGTGGAAAACGGATGTCGCGCCCCGCCGGCCTGCGTGACCATGGTGCGCATGCCGACCGACCGATCTGCTAGAGGCCCGCGCCGCACAGCGCGCATCGACCTTCGCCTCGTGCTCGGCATCGCTCTCGTGCTCGCCTCGGTGGCCGGCGTCTGGGGAGTCATCGCCGCGACGCGGCAGTCGACGACCGTGCTCGTCGCGGCCCGGACGATCCTCCCGGGCGAGGCCGTCGGCGCCGACGCCACGACGACGGCGGAGGTCGTGCTCGGCAGCGGTGTCGATGCCTACGTCCTCGCCGACACCCTCGCCGCCGACGCTGTCGCGACGCGCACGATCGAGGTCGGCGAGCTCGTGCATCGCACCGCCGTCGGCGCACCCGAGCGCGCCACAGCGACGACGGTCGTGCTGCGCGCCGCGGGAGACCTGCCGGGCGAGGTGCGCGTGGGATCGACGGTGGATGTCTGGGCCGCACCCGCGATCGAGGGCGGCGGCTACGACACTCCGCGCATCCTGGTCGCGGGAGCGATCGTGGTGGCGCTGCCCGCTTCCGACGCGGTGGTATCCCGCCAGGGGTCGGCCGTCGAGGTCTCGGTGCCACGGGCGGATCTCGTCGATGTGCTCGCCGCGACAGCCAACGACGCGCGGGTCACGGTGGTTCCGGCGTCGGGCGGTGCGCCGTGAACGTCGTTCTCGCGCTCTCCGAGCCCCGGGCGCAGTCTCTGGCCGCCGACCTCCGCCGGGAGGGGGTGACGGTGATCGCCGTCGTCGCTCCCGGTGCGCTCGACCACACGGCGCGCCGGCTCGGTCAGGGCGTCGGCGATGATCCTGTCGCCGAGCTGCTCGGGGTCGCCGACGCGCTCGTGCTCGACGGCGACCGTCGAACGCTCACCCGGCCCGCGGTCGACCTCGCCGATCGGTTCGGCGTGCGCATCCTTCCCCTCGGCCGCGGGGTCGCCCTCGCGCGACTGTGCGCTTCGTACGGGCTGAGAGAGCCGCTGCCCGCGGACGTCGACGCGGAGGAGGTCGTCGCCGCGCTCGCCGCAACGCCTGCTCTTCCCGCGGCTGCGAGCGCGATACATCCCGTGATCGCCGTCTGGGGGCCCGCGGGAGCCCCCGGTCGCACCACAGTGGCCATCGAGGTGGCCGCCGAGCTCGCGCGGGGCCACCGTCGGGTCGCGCTCGTCGACGCCGATGCGCACGCACCGAGTGTCGCCGTTGCGCTGGGGCTCCCTGTCGACGGCCCGGGTCTCGCCGCCGCCTGTCGTCAGCACGACCAAGGCGGCGTCGACGCGGCCGAGCTCGAACGCGTCGCGATCGCCGTCGATGTCCCCGACGGCGAGGTCGACGTGCTCGTGGGCATCAACCGTGTCGCACGCTGGCCCGAGCTCGCCGCGCCCCGCGTCACCGGGGTGCTCGCCGCGTGCCGCACCTGGGCCGACGCGACCGTCGTCGACATCGCGGCGCCACTCGAGCGTGACGAGGAGATCGTCAGCGACGTCATCGACGGACCGAGACGCAACCAGGCCGCCCTCGCCGTGCTCGCCGGCGCCGACGCCGTCGTGGCGGTCTGCGCAGCAGACCCGGTCGGCGTCTCGCGGTTCGTCGCCGCCTACGATCAGCTGCACGAGAGCGTGGGCGCCGCACCCATCGTGGTGGTCGCGAACCGTGTCCGCAGCGGCGTGATCGGCGTCGACGCCCGGGGGCAGGTGCGCTCCACGCTCGAGCGCTATCTCGGCATCCGTGACCTCGCCTTCCTGCCCGACGACCGCCGTGCCGCCGATCGGGCGCTGCTGCTCGCGCGGCCGGTCGCCGCGACATCGCCCCGTTCGGCCCTCGTCCAGGCCGTGCGACGCGCTGTCGGTGCGCGCCTCGCGCCGTGGGTCGCCCTTCACGCACCCCACCGGGAGGAGGCGGCCGGGGCCGTAGGCTGGTGAGGTGTCGACCCTCAGCGATCTGGTCACGGCCCATGGCGTCCACGACGCCGCCGATATCGAGTGGCTTCATCGCCTCGCCGGAGACGGGCAGCTGCTCGCCGACCTGGCATTCGCCGACATCGTGATCTGGGTGCCCACGGAAGACGACTCCTTCATCGCGGTCGCCCACACTCGGCCGAGCTCGGCAGCGACGCTCTTCTACCGTGACATCGTCGGTGACCGGGTGCGGCCGCAGTGGCGCACGCAGATCCGTGACGCGTTCGCCGAGGCCCGGATCGTCGACTCCGCGTCACCGGACTGGTTCGAGGAGACTCCCACGCGCGTGCGTGCGGTGCCGATCGTGCGCGGCACAACGGCCGCCGGTGCCGCGCCGCGCGTGATCGGCGTGCTCACCCGGCACACCAACCTCGGCGAGGCCCGTACGCCCTCGCGTCAGCAGATCACCTTCAACGACTGTGCGGACGATCTGTTCGGGATGGTCGCGTGGGGGGAGTTCCCCGACCTCAGCGCACCCACCTCGCCGCGTCGAGGCGCACCGCGCGCTCCCGACGGGCTCATCCGGATCGACGTCGACGGCGTCACGACCTTTGCGAGCCCCAACGCCCTCTCCGCGTTCAACCGCATGGGCTTCGACGACGAGCTCGAAGGCGAGTCGCTCGTCGAGGTCGTCACCCAGATCCTGCCGGCGAAGCGGCAGTTCGACGAGAGCCTGCCCGTCGTCGTGACGGGTCGGGCGCCGTGGCGCACCGACATCGAGGCGCGAGGGGTGACGGTCTCACTCCGTGCGATCCCGCTCCGCGACCACGGCGTGCGCATCGGCGCGATCGTGCTGTGCCGCGACGTCACCGAGATGCGTCACCAGGAGCAGGAGCTCATCACGAAGGATGCGACCATCCGCGAGATCCATCACCGGGTGAAGAACAACCTGCAGACGGTCGCCTCACTGCTGCGCATCCAGGCGCGACGCACGTACTCCGACGAGGCGCGCGAGGCGCTCAGCCACGCGACTCGCCGCGTCGCCGCCATCGCGGTCGTGCACGACACGCTGTCGGAGGGTCTCGCGCAGAACGTCGACTTCGACGATGTCTTCCACCGTGTGCTCAAGCTCGTCGCCGAAGTGGCAGCGGCCCCCAACACCCGCGCGCGCACGAAGACGACAGGATCCTTCGGGCGCCTGCCGAGCGAGTACGCGACGCCGCTCGCTCTGGCGCTCACCGAACTCGTCACGAACGCCGTCGAGCACGGTCTCGCCGACCGTGAGGAGGGCGAGGTGGAGATCCGCGCGGATCGCACCGACGAGCGACTCGAAGTGCGCGTCCGCGACACTGGAGTCGGTCTGCCCGAGGGTCAGGTCGGACGCGGGCTCGGCACGCAGATCGTGCGCACCCTCATCCAGGGCGAGCTCGGCGGCACGATCGACTGGCACACCCTCATGGGCAGCGGCACCGAGGTGACCATCGACATCCCGCTGCGCTACATCGAACGGGACGTCTGAGCAGAGCGGATGCCGCGGCATCCGCTCTGTCGCGAGCGCGCGGTCAGGAAGCGCGACGGGCGCGGGCGGCGCGGCGCTTCAGCGCACGACGCTCGTCCTCGCTCAGGCCGCCCCAGACGCCGGAGTCCTGGCCGCTCTCGAGGGCGTACTGCAGGCAGATCTCGGTGACGGTGCACCGCGCGCACACGGACTTGGCCTTCTCGATCTGGTCGACGGCGGGTCCGGTGTTGCCGACCGGGAAGAAGAGCTCGGGGTCGACCGTCAGGCACGCGGCTTTGTCACGCCAATCCATACTGTGTTGCTCCTATGACAGCGGGGGAGGAAGTTCGGGTGGGTTCCGCAGGGCCGAATCGAGTCCGTTACCCTGAGTGTTGTGCGAGATCTGTCTCGCCCCACGCCGCTGTGGGATCACACAAAGGTCTATCGTTCCACAACGGTTGAGCCTGATCAAGGGTTTCCCGGCTCTCATACGCGATCGTGTCCGAGTCGAGACGCGCGCGATGGTGCGGATCCGACCGTCAGGAACATTCAGGAGGATGCATGCGCCCGCAGCCGTTCGCCGTCGCCGCGGGGGTGCTGGTGTGTCTCGAAGCGGTCGCTCTGCTCGCTCTCGCAGGGTGGCAGATCAGTGCGCTGATCGGTGGTGACGCGGACTCGCTGACGAGCTCGATCGCGCTTCTCGTGCTCATCGTGCTGGGCGCAGTCGCGGTCGCCGCGTTCGGGGTCGCGACGTGGGTTGATCGATCGTGGGGGCGCTCCGGTGCGATCGTCACCCAGCTCCTCGTCGTCGCCGTCGCGCTCGGCGCGGCCACGGGCACGTTCGCGCATCCGATCGTCGGCGTCGAGATCGGCATCCCGGCCGCGATCGTGTTCGTGGTCGTCGTGCTCGCCGCCCGCGAGTCGGCGCGGCGCCGGCGTGAGCTCGATGTCGAATCCGACGAGTCGCCGCGCCGCTGACGCCTGACCTCGCGTGCTGTCGGCGCGGCGCGGCGCGGTGCGGGCGTCACGGCGCAGCGCGCCATCGTCGCTCTGCGCCGCGAGGGGCGTGCGGTCCCGCGGCGCTCAGGCCGCGAGACCGAGGAGCCCGCGCAGGCGCGCGACGTGTCCGGTCGCCTTGACGTTGTAGAGCGCGTGGGTCAGGTGCCCGTCGGGACCGACGACGAACGTCGAGCGCAGCACGCCCTCGACGACCTTGCCGTAGTTCATCTTCTCGCCCCAGGCCCCGTACGCGTCGTGGACGGCGTGGTCGGGGTCGCTCAGCAGCGGGAAGGTCAGCCCGTCGCGCTCGGCGAACTCGGCGAGCTTCGCAACGCTGTCCCGTGATACGCCGAGCACCTCGATGCCAGCGCCCTGCAGAGACGACAGGCTGTCGCGGAAGTCGCAGGCCTGCGTCGTGCAGCCGGGCGTCATGGCGGCAGGGTAGAAGTACACGACGACGGTGCGTCCACGGAAATCGCTCAGCGAGACGGGCCGGTCGTTCTGGTCCTGGAGCGTGAAATCGGGGGCGGCGTCGCCGGGCTGCAGCTGGGTCATGCCCACAGCCTACGGGCGTCGGATGCCGCGCGGCGCCGGGGTGCGGCATCCGGTGTCTTCGTACCGTCAGCGGTCGGAGAAGGTCTCGAGCAGGCGCTGCAGGGAGTCCAGGCGGGCCGCTCCGGACTCGCCGAGGCGCCCGTCGGCGACGGCCTCGATGATGGCGCAGTCGGGTGCATCGGGAAGGTGGGTGCAGCCGCGCGGGCAGTCCGCCGCGATCTCGGCGAGATCGGTGAACGCCTGCAGGATGTGGGCCGGATCCACGTGTCCGAGGCCGAAGGAACGCACTCCCGGGGTGTCGATCACCCAGCCGCGGCCGTCGTCGCCGGCGTAGCGGAGCGAGACGGTGGAGCTCGAGGTGTGTCGTCCGCGGCCCGTGACGTCGTTCACGTGACCCGTCGCGCGCTGCGCCGACGGCACGAGGGCGTTCACGAGCGTGGATTTGCCCACGCCGGAGTGCCCCACGAACACCGTGCTGGAACCGACGAGTTCGCGTCCGATGGCGGCGACCGGCAGATCGTCGCGGGCACTCGTGAACACCGTGAGGTCGAGCCCCTCGAAATGGGCGAGGAAGTCCGTCGGGTCGGACAGGTCGGTCTTCGTGACCACGAGCAGCGGACGGATGCCCGCGTCGAGGGCTGCGACCAGATACCGGTCGACCAGACGCGGGCGCGGCTCGGGATCAGCGGCGGCGACAACGACGACCATCTGGTCGGCGTTGGCGACGATCACCCGCTCGACCTGATCGGTGTCGTCGGCGCTGCGGCGCAGGAGCGTCGTGCGCGGTTCGATGCCGACGATGCGCGACAGGGTGCCCCCATCACCGCTCACATCTCCGACGACGCGGGCTCGGTCGCCCGTCACGATCGGTTGCGAGCGCAATTCGCGCGCACGGGCGGCGAGGGCCTCGTGCTCGGTCGGCCCGTCCTCATCGATCAGCACGGTGTAGCGCCCACGGTCCACACCCAGCACGCGGGCGATCACCGCATCCGCGTGCGCGGGGCGTCGCTTCGTGCGCGGCCGGTTGCCCTTGGGGTTCGGCCGCACCCGCACGTCGCTCTCGTCGAAGGCGGGCTCGTCATCGTCATCGATGTCGTCGAGCCAGCTCACGGGCGCTCCGTCGTGAGCATGTCCGCCCACAGGTCGACGAACTGGGGGAGGGTCTTGGCCGTGGCTCCGATGTCGTCGACCTCGACACCGTCGACGACGAGGCCCAGCAGTGCGCCGGTCGTCGCGAGGCGGTGATCGTGGAACGCCCGCCAGAGTCCGCCGTGCGCGGCGCCGGGGTGCACCTCGATGCCGTCGGGACGCTCGTAGGCCGTCACCCCGATCGCGGCGAGGTTCGCCACGAGCGCGGCGAGACGGTCGGTCTCGTGCCCGCGCAGGTGTCCGATCCCGCGGAACCGCGACGGCGACGAGGCGAGCGCCGCGATGCCGACGAGTGTGGGGGCGAGCTCGCCCACCGCGCTCAGATCGAGGTCGGCGCCGTCGACCGTGCCCGTTCCCGTGACGGTCAGGGCGTCATCCGCGATCGTGGCGGTGGCGCCGAACGCCGCCAGAAGCTCGGGCAGCAGGTGCCCGGGCTGAGTGGATGCCTCCGGCCACCCCGTGACCGTCACCTCGCCGCCGGTCACGACCGCGGCCGCGAGGAAGGGGGCCGCGTTGGAGAGATCGGGTTCGATCGCGACATCCATCGCTCTGATCGGCCCGGGAGCGACGACCCACTCGCCCTCTCGCGGGGAGGAGCTCTCGACGCCGCGGTGACGCAGCGACGCGAGCGTCATCTCGATGTGGGGGAGGCTCGGCACACGCTCGCCCCGGTGCACGAGGTGCAGGCCCTCATCGAATCGGGCGGCCGACAGCAGCAGACCCGAGACGAACTGGCTCGACGCGCTCGCATCGATCTCGAGCCGGCCGCCTCGCACCGAGCCGGTGCCGTGCACCGTGAAGGGAAGGGCCCCTGTTCCGCCGTCGTCGACGGTGAGGCCGAGGGAGCGCAGCGCCTCGATCAGGGGACCCATGGGGCGGTGCAGTGCGCTGTGATGCGCCGTGAGGTGCACGGCACCCTCTGCGAGGCCGGCCACGGGTGCGATGAAGCGCATGACGGTGCCGGCCTGACCGCAATCGATCGAGCCGCCGTGGAGCCGGGCGGGGGTGATGCGCAGATCGTCGCCGAACCGGCCCGAGCCGGGCACGCTGGCGACTCCGACGCCGAGCGCCGCGATCGCATCGATCATGCGCGCGGAGTCGTCGGACGGGAGCGGCGCCGTGACGAGCGCGGGGCCGTCAGCGAGCGCCGCCAGCACGAGCTCGCGGTTCGTGAGCGATTTGGAACCCGGCACGCTCACGGTCGCCGTCACCGGCCGACCGGCCGCGGGCGCAGGCCACGGCGGTGACGCTGGGGAATAGCTGGGCGCGCTCATCGGTTTCTAGCCTACTGAACGCCTCGCATCGGTCCCGGGGCGCAAGGAGGATGCATGCTCGCGATGCTCGAGCGCACGACGGGTGCGCCGGAAGCCGCCGACGTAGACTTTGCGCTGATGACCGAGCAGGCGACGACCACCGAGGAAGCGCGCACCCAATTCGAGGAGCAGGCGCTGCCGTTCATGGACCAGCTGTACGCGGCGGCGATGCGGATGACGCGCAACCCTGCGGACGCGGCCGATCTCGTGCAGGAGACCTTCGTGAAGGCGTTCGCCTCGTGGGCGACGTTCACGCAGGGAACCAACCTCAAGGCGTGGCTCTACCGCATCCTGACCAACAGCTACATCAACACGTACCGGAAGAAGCAGCGCGAGCCCTATCAGGGCACGATCGACGAACTCGAGGACTGGCAGCTCGGCGGCGCGGAGTCGACGACCGCGACGAGCTCCCGCTCGGCGGAGGCCGAGGCCATCGACCGGATGCCGGCATCCGTCGTCAAAGAGGCGCTGCAGTCGATCCCGGAGGACTTCCGCCTGGCCGTGTATCTGGCCGATGTGGAGGGGTTCGCGTATCAGGAGATCGCGGACATCATGAAGACGCCGATCGGCACGGTCATGAGCCGCCTGCATCGTGGCAGGCGCATGCTGCGCGACCTGTTGGCCGACTATGCACAGGAGCGGGGCATCGGCTCCGCGGCACCGGGAGTGGGGAAATGAGCGATTGCGGCTGCGACAAAGCGCGGCGTGACCTGGAGGAGTACCTCCGCAACGAGGTGTGCAGCACCGAGCACGCCGACATCCGGCAGCACCTCGAGAACTGCCCTGCCTGCTCCGACGAGGCGCTGGTGGCCCGCACCCTGACGGACGTCGTCGCCCGCGCATGCCGCGAGTCGGCCCCGGAGGAGTTGCGCGACCTCGTGCTGACGCAGCTGCGCGCGGCCCAGGCGACACACCACTGACAAACGACGAAGCCCGCGGATGCTGCACCTCAGGGTGCGTCCGCGGGCTTCGTCGTTCGTGACGGCCTTCTCAGAGAGTCAGGGCCTTCTCGATGAGCTTGGCCTGCTCGACCGCGTGCACCTTGGCGGATCCGGCAGCGGGGGACGCCGCGGCGGCACGGGTGACGGAGCGGATCGTGCGTCCGTGCAGGTGCTTCACGACCTCCAGGGCGATGAACGGCCAGGCGCCCTGGTTCTCCGGCTCCTCCTGCACCCACACCAGCTGGGCGTTCGGGTAGCTGTCGATGATCGCGTTGAGCTCGGACACCGGCGTCGGGTAGAACTGCTCGACGCGCACCAGCGCGATCTCCGGGTTCGGGTTCTTCTCGAGCTCCGACCGCAGATCCCAGTGCACCTTGCCGGAGTGCAGCAGCACACGCTTCACGGCGGACTTGTCGATCGCGCGGTCGTCGTCGAGCACCGGCTCGAACCGACCCGATGTGAAGTCCGCCACCGGGCTCACCGCGTCGCGCAGACGCAGCATCGCCTTGGGGGTGAACACGACGAGGGGGCGACGCGGACGGGCGTAGGCCTGTCGACGCAACAGATGGAAGTACGACGCAGGCGTCGAGGGGCGGGCGACCGTCATGTTGTCCTGTGCGCACAGCTGCAGGAAGCGTTCGATGCGTGCCGACGAGTGGTCGGGACCGGCGCCCTCGTAACCGTGGGGGAGCAGCAGCACAACGCTCGACTGCTGGCCCCACTTCTGGTCGGCCGCCGAGAGGTACTCGTCGATGACCGACTGCGCTCCGTTCGCGAAATCGCCGAACTGGGCCTCCCAGAGCACGAGCGCGTCGGGACGTTCGACCGAGTAGCCGTACTCGAAGCCCATCGCCGCGTACTCGCTGAGCAGCGAGTCGTAGATCCAGAGACGTCCCTGGTTCTCCGACAGGTTGGCGAGGGGGTACCACTCCTGGCCGTTGCTGCGGTCGTGGAACATCGCGTGGCGCTGCACGAACGTGCCGCGGCGCGAGTCCTGGCCGGCGAGGCGCACCGGGGTGCCCTCCATGAGCACCGAGCCGAAGGCGAGGAGCTCGCCGAAGGCCCAGTCGATGCCGCCGTTGCGGCTCATGTCGGCGCGCTTGTCGAGAAGCTGCTGGAGCTTGGCGTGCACGGTGAAGCCGTCGGGCTTGTTCACGAACGCGTTGCCGATGGCCTGCACGACGTCGACCGAGACACCCGTGGTGTCGGGCTCGCCGACGGCCGGCTCGACGAGCGCGGTGGTCGACACGATGCCCTGTGCGCCGGTCTGGGCGGCGTGCGTCTCGGCGAAGGCGATCTCCAGGCGGTCCTGGAAGTCCCGCTTGGCCTGCTCGTACTCGTCCTCGGTGATGTCGCCGCGGCCGACGAGTGCCTCCGTGTAGAGGCGACGCACCGAGCGCTTCGCCTCGATGAGGTTCGTCATGAGGGGCTGGGTCATCGAGGGGTCGTCGCCCTCGTTGTGGCCGCGTCGGCGGTAGCAGACGATGTCGATGACGATGTCGCGGTGGAACGTCTGGCGGTACTCGACGGCCAGCTCGGCCACGCGCACGACCGCCTCGGGGTCGTCGCCGTTCACGTGGAGGATCGGGGCCTGGATGGTCTTGGCGACGTCGGTCGCGTACACCGAGGTGCGTCCGTCGACGGGGAGCGTGGTGAAGCCGACCTGGTTGTTGACGACCACGTGGACCGTGCCGCCCGTGCGGTACCCGCGCAGCTGCGACATCTGCAGCGTCTCGACGACGACGCCCTGGCCCGCGAAGGCCGCGTCGCCGTGCACGAGGATCGGGAGCCACGCGAACGAGCCGATGGGTCCGCGGTCCTGCTTGGCGCGCACGATGCCCTCGAGCACGCCGTCGACGGTCTCGAGGTGCGAGGGGTTCGCGGCCAGATAGACGGGGAGCTCGTGGCCCTCGTCGGAGACGAAGGTGCCCTCCGTGCCGAGGTGGTACTTGACGTCGCCCGAGCCGAGCTTGTTGCCGGGGAGCGACGTGCCCTCGAACTCGCGGAACACCTGGCCATAGGTCTTGCCGGCGATGTTGGTCAGCACGTTGAGTCGGCCGCGGTGGGCCATGCCGATCGCGGCGCCCTCGAGGCCGGCGGCGGCCGCACCGTGCAGCACCCGGTCGAGCAGCGGGATCAGCGACTCGCCGCCCTCGAGGCTGAAGCGCTTCTGGCCGACGTACTTGGTCTGCAGGAAGGTCTCGAAGGCTTCGGCCTCGTTGAGCTTCGAGAGGATGCGCAGCTGCTCGTCGTGGCCGGGCTTCTGGTACTTGACCTCGCAGTTGTCCTGGAACCACTTGCGCTGGGCCGGGTCCTGGATGTGCATGTACTCGATGCCGATGGTGCGGCAGTACGAGTCGCGGAGGACCCCGAGGATGTCCCGGAGCTTGAGCGTGCGCTTCCCGCCGAAGCCGCCGGTCACGAACTCGCGGTCGAGATCCCAGAAGGAGAGCCCGTGCGATTCGATCTCGAGGTCGGGATGCGTGCGCTGCACGTACTCCAGCGGGTCGATGTCGGCCATGAGGTGTCCGCGCACGCGGAACGCGTTGATGAGCTCCTGCACGCGGGCCGTCTTGTCGACGCGCTCGGACAGGTCGACGTTGATGTCGGCGTTCCAGTGGATCGGGCTGTAGGGGATGCGCAGTGCCGCGAAGATGCTCTCGTAGAACCCGCGCTGCCCGATGAGCAGCTCGTGCACCTTCTTGAGGAACTCGCCGGACCCGGCGCCCTGGATGACGCGGTGGTCGTAGGTGCTGGTGAGCGTGATCGTCTTGCCGATCGCCAGTTCAGAGAGCGTCTTCTCGCTCGCGCCCTGGAACTCCGCCGGGTACTCGAGGGCGCCGGCGCCGATGATCGCACCCTGGCCCTTCATCAGGCGCGGCACCGAGTGCACGGTGCCGATGCCGCCCGGGTTGGTGAGCGAGATCGTGGTTCCCTGGAAGTCGGCGGCGGTCAGCTTGTTGTCGCGCGCGCGCTTGACCAGGTCCTCATAGGCGACGAGGTACTCGTTGAAGCTCAGGGTGTCGGCGCGCTTGATGCTCGGCACCATGAGCGCTCGCGTGCCGTCGGGCTTGGGCAGGTCGATCGCGATGCCGAGGCCGATGTGCGCGGGAGCGACGACGGCGGGCTTGCCGTCGACCTCGGCGTAGAAGACGTTCTGGCTCGGGAACTCCTTGAGCGCCTGGATCAGGGCCCAGCCGATCACATGGGTGAAGCTCACCTTGCCGCCGCGGGTGCGGGCCATGTGGTTGTTGATGACGATGCGGTTGTCGATCATCAGCTTGGCCGGGACGGTGCGCACGCTCGTTGCGGTCGGAACGGACAGCGAGTCGTCCATGTTCGACGCGAGGGTCTTCGTCATGCCCTTGAGGACGGTGACCTTGTCCTCCTCGGCCGACTCGGTCGGAGCCTGCGTCTTCACGTCGGGCGCCTGAGCCGGGATCGGCTGCGGCGCCGCCGGCTTCGTCGTCGTTCGCGCGACGGGCGCGGCTCCCACGACCGGGATCGGCGCGGTGACGGGCTTCGGCTCGGCCGGCGCTGCGGCGGCCGGCGGGGCCGCGGGCGCGGCGGGGGGCGCGGCATCCGTCGACGTCGTCAACGTCGAATGGTAGGTCTCGAGGACGGGCCACCACGCCTTGTCCACGGAGTTCTTGTCGACCTTGAACTGCTCGTAGAGCTCTTCGACGAGCCACTCGTTGGCCCCGAACTCTCCGTCGTTCGACAGCCCGACGCCGGTCACCTGGCTCGACACGTTCGATCGCCCGCTTTCGTGAGATTGCGAATTTTCCGCGGGCCATCGTGGCCTGCGCGCACGGGTGTCAAGCGTAGCCCAGTCCGGAGCCGCCTGCCCCGGGATCGCGCGGCTGGAGCGGAAGAATCTCTGTTCATTTCCTATGAGGAAGACTCGGCCGATCCTGTCGCGGCGCTCAGTACCGTTGGGGGTATGGAGTTCTCGGGTGAGCGTCCCCTCGTCGATCTGACCTATTCGGATGTGTTCCTCGTGCCGCGCCGGTCGGCGATCACGAGCCGTCTCGACGTCGATCTGTCGCCGCACGACGGCACATCGGCGACCATCCCCCTGGTCGCATCGAACATGAACTCGGTGACCGGTCCGCGCCTCGCCGCCACCCTCGCGCGCCGCGGGGGTCTGGGCGTGCTGCCGCAGGACCTCGCCCTGCAGCGGGTCGACGATGCGATCCGCTGGGTGAAGGCACAGCCGGTGCTGTGGGACAGTCCGCGCATCCTGCCGCCGTCGGCGACCGTGGCCGACGCCCTTCGGGAGCTCCCCGCCGTCGCCGGCCACGGCATCGTGGTGGCGGATGCCGCGGGCCCCGCGCCGACCATCGACGAGATCGCGGGGGTGGTGCCGGCCACGCGGCTCGCGACGGCGCTGCCCGACGCGCAGCTGGGGGACCTCGCCCGCGGCCGGCCCGTCGCGATCGACGCCGACGACGTGACCGATGCCCGCCACGCGTTCGACCTGGCCGCCGAGCTCGACGCCGAGACGATCTGCGTGCTGCACCACGGCGTACTCGTCGGCACCGTCACCGCGCGCAGCGCCCTGCGCGGAACGCTCTACCGGCCTGCGCTCGATGCTGACGGTCGCCTCGTCGTGGCCGCCGCGGTCGGCATCAACGGCGACGTCGCCGCGAAGGCGCGCGCGCTCGCCGAGGCGGGCGTGGACGTGCTCGTGCTCGACACCGCGCACGGGCACCAGGAGGGGATGCTCCGCGCTCTTCAGACCGTGTCGGGCCTGGGCCTCGGCCTGCCGATCGTCGCCGGCAACATCGTGAGCGCCGACGGGGTGCGCGACCTCGTCGGGGCGGGCGCCACGATCCTGAAGGTCGGCGTGGGCCCGGGCGCGATGTGCACCACCCGCATGATGACCGCCGTCGGACGCCCGCAGTTCTCCGCCGTGCTCGAGACCGCCGAGGCGGCCCGCGCCCACGGCGCCCACGTCTGGGCCGACGGTGGCGTGCGCTACCCGCGCGACGTCGCGCTGGCGCTGGCGGCGGGCGCGGCATCCGTCATGATCGGCTCGTGGTTCGCGGGCACGCTCGAAGCCCCCGGCACCGTCGAGACCGACGCTGCCGGTCGCGTCTACAAGGAGTCGTGGGGGATGGCCTCGACGAAGGCCGTGCAGGAGCGCTTCGGTCGCCTCGATGCCTACGAGCGCGCCCGCAAGGAGCTGTTCGCCGAGGGCATCTCGTCATCGCGCATCTACATCGACCCGCTGCGCCCGGGCGTCGAGGATCTCGTCGACATGATCACCGCGGGCGTGCGGTCCTCGTTCACCTACGCCGGCGCCGGCTCGGTGCCGCTGTTCCACGAGCGCGCGCTCGTCGGCCTGCAGTCGGCCGCCGGGTACGAGGAGGGCAAGGCGCTGCCGGTCAGCTGGTGAGAGAGCGGATGCCGCGGCATCCGCCCCACCCCGGAAACTGGCAATCCGCCGGGCTCGCCGTCCCAGGCCGCCCATAGACTTCAACCACTATGGACGACCCCCCGAGTTGCAGACGATCGCCCCACCGACCCGCCTCCCACCGCTCTGACGCGCGAGGAGGTGATGCGTGATGGATTACGTCATGTTGGGCGTGGGGCTCCTGCTGACAGTCGGGACCGGCCTGTTCGTCGCGAGCGAGTTCGCGCTGGTCAACCTCGACCGCGCCGACCTCGAGGCGCGACAGGCCGCCGGTGAGTCCCGGCTCGCGCTGACGATCAGCGCGCTGAAGATCACGTCGACGCACCTGTCGAGTGCGCAGCTCGGCATCACGCTGACGACGTTGCTCACCGGTTACACGATGGAGCCGGCGATCTCGAACCTGCTGCGGCCGGTGCTCTCCGGCTGGGGGGTTCCCGACGGGGTGGTCACCGTGACCGCGGCGACCATCGCGATCGTGTTCGCGACCGTGATGTCGATGATCCTGGGCGAGCTCGTGCCGAAGAACTTCGCGCTCGCCGTGCCGCGTCAGACGGCCAAGCTCGTCATCCCGTTCCAGACGCTGTTCACCACCGTGTTCCGGCCCGCGATCGCCCTCCTCAACGGCAGCGCGAACAAGGTGCTGCGCGCCATGGGGATCGAGCCGAAGGAGGAGCTCTCGGGCGCGCGCACGGCGGAGGAGCTCTCGAGCCTCGTGCGGCGCTCGGCGAGCGCGGGCGTGCTGGAGGCCGACACGGCGACGCTCCTGAACCGCACCCTGACTTTCGCGCGCCTGTCGGCGGGAGACGTGATGACCCCCCGCCCGCGGGTGCACGCGCTCGCCGTCGACGCGACGGCGGACGACGTCGTCGCACTCGCCCGCGCGACCGGACACTCTCGCTTCCCGGTCTTTCAGGAGTCGGTCGACGACATCACCGGCATCGTGCATCTGAAGGCCGCGGTCTCGGTTCCGCGCGAGCGTCGGCGGGACGTGCCGGTCGCGGCGCTCGCGACCGAGCCGCTGCGGGTGCCCGAGACGGTGCACCTCGATCAGCTGATCTCCGAGTTGCGCGCCCGGGGCTACCAGATGGCGGTCGTCGTCGACGAGTACGGCGGCACCGCCGGGGTCGTCACCCTCGAGGACCTCGTGGAGGAGATCGTCGGCGAGGTGCTCGACGAGCATGATCGCCGCCGCGCCGACATCGTGCACGTGCGCGACTCGGTCTCGTTCGCCGGGTCGCTGCGTCCCGACGAGCTGCGCGAGCGCACCGGTGTGGTCGTGCCCGAGAGCGACGTCTACGACACGGTCGCCGGCTTCGTGATGGCCGGTCTCGAGCGCATCCCGGTCGTAGGCGACACGGTGGCGGTCGACGGCGGGAGTCTCGCGGTGACCCGCATGGACGGGCGACGCGTCGACCGACTCTCCTTCACCCCGGATGCCGCACCCGATGCCGTCGACGAGTCGGCCGCCGTGGAAGGGGGTGCCCGATGAGCGATTGGGCGGGACTTGCCTGGCTCGTCGTGCTGCTGCTCGGCAATGCCTTCTTCGTCGGCGCTGAGTTCGCCGTCATCTCTGCGCGCCGCTCCCAGATCGAACCTCTCGCGGAGCGCGGCTCGCGCTCCGCGAAGACCGCGCTGTGGGCGATGGAGCATGCGACCCTCATGCTCGCGACCAGTCAGCTCGGCATCACGATCTGCTCGCTGCTCATCCTGAACGTGTCGGAGCCCGCGATCCACCACCTCCTGGCGGTGCCGCTCGGCCTGACGGGTCTCGAGGAATCGGCCGTCGACGTGATCGCGTTCATCGTCGCTCTGCTGGTGGTCTCGTACCTGCATGTCGTGTTCGGTGAGATGGTGCCGAAGAACCTCGCGTTCTCGGTGCCGGACCGCGCCGTGCTGATGCTCGCGACGCCGCTCGTGTGGGTGTCGCGCATCTTCCATCCGGTGATCGCCACCCTCAACTGGATCGCGAACCACATCGTGCGCCTGTTCCGCGTCGAGCCCAAGGACGAGGCCGCCTCGACGTTCACGCTCGACGAGGTCGCCACGATCGTCGACCAGTCGCGCCGAGAAGGCGTGCTGGAGGACTCGGCCGGCACGGTGGCAGCCGCAGTGGAGTTCACCGACAAGACCGCGGGCGAGGTGGCGGTGCCGCTCGGTGAGCTCGTGACGTTGCCGACCTCGGTCACCCCGGCCGAGATCGAGAAGGCCGTCGCGACCCACGGCTTCTCGCGGTACGTGATCGTGGACGACGCCGGCGAGCCCACCGGGTACGTGCACCTCAAGGACGTGCTGCGGGTCGCGGGTGAAGGGGAGGACGACGAGAAGGTCGCGCGCCCGATCCCGGCCAAGCGCATCCACCGCATGGTGTCGCTGCGTGAGACGACCGAGCTCGAGGACGCCCTCGCTGCGATGCGGCGAAACGGACGCCACCTGGCTCTCGTGCGCGATGCGCACGCGGAGATCACCTCGGTGCTGTTCCTCGAGGACATCATCGAGGAGCTCGTCGGTGAGGTGGAGGACGCCACCCGTCGCGCGCGCTGAGGATGACGACCACTGAGGGGGCGGGCCGCAGGCCCGCCCCCTCAGTGCGTGCGGCGCCGGGCGCGTTCGTACTGCGGCGGCCACGGGACATCCGCCCCGATCTCGGTCGCCACGCGCAGGCCGAAGTGCGGGTCGCGCAGCCACTCGCGGGCGGCGAGGATCGCGTCGGCGTCGCCGGCGGTGAGGATGCTCTCGGCCTGCGGCCCGTTCGTGATGAGTCCGACCGCCGCCGCGGGGAGCCCTGCGTCGCGCAGCGCCCGGGCGAGCGGCACCTGATACCCGGGACCGACCGGGATCTGCTGGTGGGCCACGAGCCCGCCGGAGGACACGTCGAACAGATCCGCGCCGCGCTCGGCACTCCAGCGCGCCACCTCGACGACCTCGGCGACCTCGAGCCCGCCCGGTGCCCAGTCGGTGCCCGAGAAGCGCACGAAGACGACGGTGTCGGGGGCGGCGCGGCGCACCGCCTCGACCACCCGCAGCACGAGGCGGGCACGGTTCTCGAGGGAGCCGCCGTAGGCGTCGGTGCGGGTGTTCGCGAGCGGGGAGAGGAACTCGTGCAGCAGGTAGCCGTGCGCGGCGTGGATCTCGAGCACGTCGAATCCGATCGCAACGGCCCGGACGGCCGCCGCCGCGAAGTCGTCGACGATGCCGTCGATCTCCGCGATCGTCAGCTCGCGCGGATCGACGAGCCCCTCGAACGCGATCGACGAGGGGGCGACCGGCTCCCAGCCGCCGTCGGCAGGCGGCACGGTGCCGCGCTGCGGGGCGAACGGCGGCCAGGTCGACGCCTTCCGGCCGGCGTGCGCGAGCTGCACCCCGACGGCCGCGCCGCGCGCGTGCACCGACTCCACGATCGGCGCCCACGCCTGCTGCTGGGCGTCGTTCCAGAGGCCGACGTCGGCGGGGGAGATGCGCGCCTCGGGCGAGACGGCGGTGGCCTCGGCGATCACGAGGCCGGCGCCGCCGGTCGCGAACTGCGCGAGATGCACGTGGTGCCAGTCGTTCGGCACGCCCTCGACCGCGGAGTACTGGCACATCGGCGCCACCCACAGCCGGTTGCGCAGGGTGGTGCCGCGCAGGGTCAGCGGTGCGAACAGTGAGCTCATCGAGTCCTCCTCCGAGTCGGTGGCTGCCGGCCGCCGCGCCGCCCGGCTAAGGTGACGCCATGAGCGCTCCGGCCGTTGTCGACGCCGCCGCGGTGGCGCGGGTCCTGCGGGGGCCAACCGACGCCGATGACAAGTATTCCCGCGGTGTCGTGGGATTGCGTACGGGTTCGCTCGCGTATCCGGGCGCCGCGGTGCTGGGCGTCGAGGGCGCCTGGCGGGCGGGAATCGGAATGGTCCGCTACACCGGTCCGGCGCGTGAGCTCGTTCTCGCCGCGCGACCCGAGACGGTGACCGCGGATGGGCGTGTCCACACGTGGGTGGTGGGGTCGGGCACGGATGCCGCATCCCGGCCGTTCGCCGAGACCGAGACGCTCACTCGCCTGCTCGCGGGCAGTGTGCCGGTCGTCGTCGATGCCGGGGCGCTCGAGCTCGCGCCCGCCGCACACGCACCGGTGATCGTGACGCCGCACGCCCGGGAGTTTGCGCGGCTGCGGGCGCAACTGGGTCTCGATCACACCGACATCGAGGGCGATGACGGCCGGGCGGCAGCGGCATCCGAGACCGCGCGGGCGCTCGGCGCCGTGGTGCTGCTCAAGGGCGCGCGCACCGTCCTGGCGGCGCCCGACGGGCGCGTGCGAGTCGTCGCGGCGGGGACGCCGTGGCTCGCGACGGCGGGCACCGGGGACGTACTCGCCGGCGCGATCGGGGCGGTGGCGGCATCCGTCGTGGCAGGCCGCGTCGCGGGAGACACCGCCGTCGATCTCCTCGATGCGGCGGCCGCAGGCGCCTGGCTCCACGCGCGCGCCGGCGAGCTCGCGGCATCCCGGGCGGGCAACGGTCGACCGGGCCCCATCACCGCGCTCGACGTCGCGCGCGCCCTGCCCGAGGCCGTGGGGGAAGCGCTCGCGCGGGGGATTGCCGTTCGGTAACGGTTCCCGCGGGGCGTCGTCCTCTACAGGGAGCGGCACGGTTGCCCCTCGTACACTGGTCCGCGATGTCGAAACGTTCGGTGCTCTGGATCGCATTCGTGGTCGTGCACCTCGGTGTCGCCATTCTGGGATTCACCTACCCGAATCAGCCCATGGGCGACGTGTACAACGTGTACGAACCGTGGTCGGGCGCGTTCTTCCACGACGGACTCTTCCCCGTGCGGGACGCGTACTCCGGGATCGTGCACGATTCGTACTTCGGCTACGTCGGCATCGACACCGGCTGGGTCTACCCACAGCTGGCGATCTTGCCGATGCTCGCCTCCTGGCTGTTCGCCTGGGCCGGCGGGTACACGATCGGCTGGGCCGTCGTGGTCACACTGCTGGATGCCGCCGCTTTCGCCGTGCTCATCGGCCGCGGCCGATCGAACGGGCGCAACGCGGGAGCCTGGTTCTGGCTCGCGTTCATCGCGCTGCTCGGCCCGGTCTACGTCTACCGTCTCGAGGCGGTCACCGTGGCGCTGTCGGTCGCGGGCATCCTGTGGCTGGCGCGCCGACCGTGGCTCGGATCCGCACTGCTGGCGGTCGCGACCTGGATCAAGGTGTGGCCGGCCGCGCTGGTCGGCGCGGCGCTCATCGCGCTGCACCGACGATGGGTCGTGGCTGCATCCGCGGCGATCGTCACCGCGCTCGTCGTCGTGCTGGTCGCGGCGGCCGGAGGCGGGCAGTACGTGTTCGGGTTCGTGGGGGACCAGACCACGCGCTCGCTGCAGATCGAGTCGCCGGTGAGCTCGATCTACCTGTGGATGTACTACGTGGGCGTGCCGACATCCGGCATCGGGTGGGATCCCAACCTGCTGACCTTCTATGTGACCGGCCCCGGTGTCGACCCGGTCATCAGCGTGATGACGCCGCTCCTCGGAGTGGGTGTTCTCGCAGTCGCCGGCGTGGGTGCGTGGAAGAAGTACCGCGGCGCGACCTTCGGCGGGCTGCTCCCGTCGCTGTCCCTCGGCCTCGTGCTCGCGTTCATCGTGCTGAACAAGGTCGGCTCGCCGCAGTACATCGCCTGGATCGTGCCGCCCCTCGTCTACGGCCTGGTGCTCGATCGCGGGCGCTGGTGGAAGCCGGCGACCCTCGCGCTCCTCATCGCCCTGGCGACCCAGATCGTGTATCCGCTGGTGTACTTCAACATCCTCATCGTGGACCTCGGGCCGCTGCTGGTGCTGACCATCCGCAACATCCTTCTCGTGGTGCTGTTCGTCTGGACGATCGTGCTGCTGGTCCGCGTGCCGGTGCACCCCCAGATCGCTGCCCGCCGCGACCATCGCGTGCCGCCCGCGCCCGTCACCGCCGACTGATCTTCCGGAGGTCACCATGCTCGTCGCGTTCTCCGTCGCTCCCAGCGGCACGGGTCGTGAAGACGGCTCGGTGCACGATGCGGTGGCGGCCGCTGTGCGCATCGTGCGCGACTCGGGTCTGCCGCACCGCACGACGAGCATGTTCACCGAGATCGAGGGCGACTGGGACGACGTCCTCGATGTCGTCCGGCGTGCGACGGAGGCGGTGCTGCCGTTCGGGTCCCGCGTCTCGCTCGTGCTGAAGGCCGACATCCGCCCGGGCTACACGGGTGAGCTCGATGCGAAGATCGAGCGCCTCGAACGGGCCATCGACGACTCTGAGGAGTAGACCCGAGGGCCTCGCGTGCACGCTCCGATCTGCGCGCGCGGACGTGTATGGCGGCGGGTGCGAGCGTGGGCGCCGAAACGATTCGACAGGGGTCGATCCCGGGCGTACCATTTTGTTGTGACCTCCCCTCAGATATCGAAGGGGGCGGCAACGGCGGCGCTTCTCTCCTTGGCCATCGGCAGCTTCGCGATCGGCATGGGCGAATTCGTCGTCATGGGCCTGTTGCCGAACGTCGCGCAGGACCTGCTGCCCCAGACGTGGGCCACCGCCCCCGGCGACGCGATCGCCCAGGCCGGCTGGCTCATCAGCCTGTACGCGCTCGGCGTCGTCATCGGCGCGCCCACCATCGCCGGGTTCGTCGCACGCTATCCGCGCCACCGCGTCATGCTCGTGCTGTCGATCGTGCTCGCCGTCGGCAACCTGCTCACCGTGCTCGCGCCGACCTTCGGGTGGGTCGCGGTCGCGCGCCTCGTGACGGGACTGCCGCACGGCGCCTACTTCGGCATCGGCGCCCTCGTCGCCGCCGACGTGATGGGTCCGGGCAAGCGGGCCAAGGGTGTCGCGTTCATCCTCACGGGTCTCACCGTCGCGAACGTGGTCGGCGTGCCGCTCGGCACGTTCCTCGGGCAGCAGATCGGATGGCGCGCCGCCTACGGCGTGGTCGCCGTGCTCTGGGTGGTCACGGCGATCATGATCGCCCTGTTCGTGCCGGCCCACCCCGGCGACCCGGGCCGCACCATGCGCGCGGAGCTGCGGGTGTTCCGTATCCCGCAGGTGTGGTTCACCCTCGCGCTCGGCGCGATCGGCTTCGGCGGGTTCTTCGCGCTCTACAGCTACGTCGCGCCGATGGTCACGGATGTCGCCCACGCGCCCGAGTGGGTCGTGCCGATCGTGCTCGTGCTCATGGGCGTCGGGATGACGATCGGAAACATCATCGGCGGCTACCTCGCCGACATCAACCTACGGCGCACCCTCCTCGGCGGGCTGCTGTCGATCGCGCTGGTGCTGGTGATCCTCGCGCTCGTGTCGCACTGGATCGTCCCGCTCGCGGCCCTCGTGTTCGTCATGGGGCTGGTGTCGTCGTCGGTGAATCCGACCGCGCAGACCCGTCTCATGGATGTCGCGGAGGACAACCAGTCGATCGCGGCCGCCCTCAACCACTCGGCGTTCAACATCGGCAACAGCCTCGGCGCATTCCTCGGCGGCGTCGTGATCGCGTGGGGCTGGGGGTTCGTCGCGCCGGCGTGGGTCGGTGTCGGTCTTGCGCTGATCGGCTTCGGCATCGCGTGGCTCTCGTTCCGCGTCGAGGACAGGTCTCGTCGCCGCGCGGGCCTGGCGATCGCCGGTCCCGCGGACTGACGCCTGCTCCCGGACTGACCGGGACGGCTGCTTCGCGCGTGTCAGCCGGCGGGTGCGTCGAGCAGCCGCCGCAGGTGCCCGCCGACCTCGTCGGACTCGATGAGGAAGCCGTCGTGGCCGAAGTCGCTCGAGATGACGACCGCCCGGTCGCCGTCGAGCGTGCGCCGGATGCTGCGCGCGATGCGGTGCTGGCCGTCGACGGGGAAGAGTCGGTCGCTGTCGATGCCCAGCACGAGGGTCGTGGCGGTGATCCGTCGCAGCGCCTCCTCGACGCCGCCCCGGTCGCGGCCGACGTCGTGCGAGTTCATGGCCTCGACGAGCGTCACGTAGGCGTTCGCGTCGAAGCGGCGCGTGAACTTGTTGCCGTGGAAGTCTAGGTAGGACTCCACGGCGAAGCGTCCGCCGTGGCCGAGGGGCGAGACATCCGACTGCCACGACCGCTGGAAGCGCAGGTTCAGCTCTTCGGGACTGCGGTAGTTCAACAGCGCCATGCGGCGCGCGAGCGCGAGCCCACGGTGCGGTCCCTCACCGGCGGCCGCGTCGTAGTAGTCGCCGCCCTCGAACCCGGGGTCGAGGCGGATGGCCGCGAGCTGGGCGGAGTTCAGAGCGACCTGGTCGGCGGTGACGATCGGGGGAGCGGCGAGGACGCCGAGCCGGGCGACCCGCTCGGGATGCGAGATCGCCCACTCGAGGGCGTGCATACCGCCCATGGATCCGCCGATCACCCCCGCGAACCGCTCGATGCCCAGCGCATCGACCAGCCGCAGCTGCGCCTCGACCTGGTCGCGGATCGTGAGATACGGGAAACGCGCACCCCACTCGGCGCCACGTGGTCCGATGCTCGCTGCACCCGTCGATCCCTGGCAGCCGCCGAGCATGTTGGGGGCGATGACGAACCACCGGTCGGTGTCGATCGGAGCGCCGGGTCCGACGATGTCCCCCCACCAGCCGTCGGTCGGATGCCCCGGCCCGCCCTCGCCGCGCACGTGCGAGTCGCCCGTGAGGGCGTGCAGCACGAGCACGGCGTTGTCGCGGGCGGGGGAGAGCTCACCCCAGGTCTCGAAGGCGAGCCGGTAGGCGGGGAGGGTGGCCCCGCCCTCGGTCGTGAACGCGCCGAAGGCGGCGAACCGTCGGTCGCCGGCCGGATCGCCGTCACGCCACGCCCCGGTCGCCGGGGGGCGGCCGCCGAGGCGGCGGGCGTCGGCTTCCGAAACCGGCGCGCTCGGCACCGTGTCCTCGGAAGTCTGCCAGTCCATCGCTCCATTCTCCCCGCCCGTGGCGCTGCTCCGGGGACTGTTACGCGAACGGGGTGATCTCGTAGGTCGCGCCGTGCTGCCCGGCGAGGGCGATCGGGGTGCCGTTGCGTCGCTGCACGAATCGGTGGTGCGCTCGAAGGTCGGCGGGGAGCCGATCGTCGAGCGCCGGGAAGGTGCCGCGGCTCTCATTGGACAGCCAGGTCACCCGGCGGCCGAGCCGTCGACCGAGGTCTCCCACGAGCGCGACGAACGTGTCGCGTTTCGCGGCATCCGGGTACATCAACACCGCGCTGTGGAACACCACGAGGTGCGCGTCCGCCGGTGCTGTCGCAGCGAGCGCCTCGAGGTCGTCGACGAGGTCGCCGCTGACGATCCGGGGCGGGGCGGATGCCGCGGCATCCGCTGCCTGACGAAGTCGTGCGATGCGCGCGTCGTGGTCGGGGCCCGGCCACACCAGAAGCTCGAGCCAGCGCAGCGCTTCGGGGTCGCGCACGTCGATGGGGGCAAGGTCGAGCCCGGCGCGCCAGGCCACATCCACCGGTCCGGTCGGCACCGCCGCAGCGTCGTCGACGGTGCACCGGAGGTCGATGGTCGGGCCTGCGGCAGCCGGCTCGTGCAGGAACTCGCCTGCGGGAGTCGTGTACGTCACCCGGCAGTGGTCGGGGAAGAGGCACAGTCCGCCCGCGGCGCCCACCTCGAGCAGGGCGACCGGCCCGTCGAGCCGTGACAGCGGCGGCAGCCATGTCGCCGCGCGGCCGGGTTCATTGGTCTGGGTGGAATGCGTCGCCGAGATCTCGGAAATGCGATCCCACGCGTCGAGCAGCTCCTCTCGCACCTCGGCGTACGGGTGCAGTGGCACTCCGGCGCGACGCGCGGCGGCGAACAGCAGGTTCGCCTGCTGCTGGCGGCGCGGCAGTGCGGTGAGGCGTCGCAGCACCTCGGCGTCCTCGGCGATCGCGCAGGCCCAGTCCTCGTACAACGGCGACGTGCCGTGCGCCCAATACCGGCCGAAGTCGTCGTAGTAGGCGGCGAGCTCTCGCTCGTCGTCGGCGTCGCCCATGCGCACCCCCTCGATGTGACGGATGCCGCCAGCCTGCCTCACGATCGGTCGAGTGGCCAGTCGCAGGGCGGTGTCGGGGCCGCAACCGACGACGCCCCCGCCCGGAATCCGGACGGGGGCGTCGATCGCCTGAGGAGGGTCAGACCCGCGCGGCCTCAGCGACCGTGCGGGCGGCGCCGAGCGCCTGCTCGAGGTCGGCCTTGAGGTCGTCGATGTTCTCGATGCCGACCGAGAGGCGCACGAGGCCGGGGGTGACACCGGTCGTGAGCTGCTGCTCGGGGGTCAGCTGCGAGTGCGTGGTCGAGGCAGGGTGGATGACGAGCGAGCGCACGTCGCCGATGTTCGCGAGGTGGCTGAACAGGGTCAGCGCGTTCACGAACGCACGGCCGGCCTCGACGCCGCCCTTGAGCTCGAACGAGAGCACCGCGCCGACGCCCTTCGGGGCGTAGCGGTTGGCGGCGGCGTACCAGGGCGAGGTGGGCAGGCCCGAGTAGTTCACGCTCGCGACGTCCTCGTGGTTCTCCAGCCACTCGGCTATCTCCTGCGCGTTCTGCACGTGACGCTCGATGCGCAGCGACAGGGTCTCGAGGCCCTGGATGAGCAGCCAGGCGCTCTGCGGTGCGATGGCGGCGCCGAGGTCGCGCAGCAGCTGCACGCGGGCCTTGATGATGTACGCGAGACCGTCGCCGACCGCCGCGGTGTAGCTGGCGCCGTGGTACGAGGGGTCGGGCTCGGTGAGACCGGGGAACTTGTCGACGTTCTGCGACCACGGGAAGGTGCCGCCGTCGACGATGATGCCGCCGATGGTGGTGCCGTGACCGCCGATGAACTTCGTCGCCGAGTGCACCACGATGTCGGCGCCGTGCTCGAACGGACGGATGAGGTACGGCGTCGCGATCGTGTTGTCGACGATCAGCGGCACGCGGTTCTCGTGCGCGATGTCGGCGACCGTGCGGATGTCGAGCACGTTGATCTTCGGGTTGCCGATCGTCTCGGCGAAGAAGAGCTTCGTGTTCGGGCGCACCGCGCGGCGCCACTCCTCGGGGTCGTCCTGGTTCTCGACGAAGGTCGTCTCGATGCCGAGCTTGGCGAGGGTGTACTTGAAGAGGTTGTAGGTGCCGCCGTAGATCGAGCTCGACGAGACGATGTGGTCGCCGGCCTGCGCGATGTTCAGCACGGCGAACGACTCCGCCGCCTGGCCGCTCGCAACGAGGAGCGAACCGGTGCCGCCCTCGAGCGCGGCGAGGCGCTGCTCGACGACATCCTGGGTGGGGTTCTGGATGCGGGTGTAGATGTTGCCGAACTCGGCCAGCGCGAAGAGGTTCGCGGCGTGGTCCGTGTTGTCGAACACGTAGGAGGTGGTCTGGTAGATCGGCGTGGCACGAGCCTTGGTGACAGGGTCGGGCTGCGCGCCGGTGTGAACCTGCTTGGTCTCGAAACGCCAGTTCTCGGAAGAGGTCATCGGTGCTCCTCTGGGGTGCGGGTGGTGAAGTGGTCGGTGGCTTGCCACGACAGTAGGGGGCGTGCCGGGAGCCGACAAGGGCGCCGACTCGCCGCGTAACACGACGTTCAGCCCCGTCATAGCAACGACGGATGCCGCTCCCTCCGCCCGTGTCTGAGCACCCGCCCGCGCCCGCTAGCGTGGACGGTATGACCAAGCGTGCGGTAGTGACGGGGGCAAGTTCGGGGATCGGCGAGGCGACGGCGCGCAAGCTCCGTGCCGACGGGTGGGACGTGGTGGCCGTCGCCCGCCGCGCGGACCGTCTCGAGGCGCTCGCGGCCGAGACCGGCGTGGTCCCGTTCGCCGCCGACCTCACCGTCGCCGCCGACGTCGCCGCGCTCCGCGATTTCCTCGCCGCCTCCGGATCGGTGAACAGCGTGATCCAGGTCGCGGGTGGTGCTCGCGGCACCGATCACGTCGCCACCGGGGATGTCGACGACTGGCAGTGGATGTACGACGTCAACGTCCTGTCGACGCAGCGGGTCGTGGCATCCCTTCTGCCCCTGCTGCGCGAGGCCGCCAAGGCCGACGGTGTCGCCGACATCGTGATCGTGACCTCGACCGCGGCGCGCGTCGCCTACCAGGGCGGCGGCGGGTACAACGCGGCGAAGGCGGCGGAGTCGGCTCTCGCCCAGGCGCTGCGCCTCGAGCTCAACGGTGAGCCGCTGCGCGTCGTCGAGATCGCGCCGGGCATGGTGCAGACCGAGGAGTTCTCGCTCAACCGACTCGGCGGAGATCAGGGTGCCGCCGACAAGGTGTACGAGGGTGTCGAGGCGCCGCTCGTCGCCGACGACATCGCCGACCTCATCGCGTACGCGGTCGAGGCACCCGGCCACGTGAACCTCGACCTCGTCATCGTGCGTCCGGTGGCTCAGTCGGCGCAGCATGTGCTCGCCCGCGGCCCGCTGCACGTGCGGGAGGGCTGAGCGCCTAGGCTGGTGCGGTGCGCCGCTCGGCGCGGGAAGGACGGCGTCGAGTGGGCGAGGCGAACGAGGAGCGCGAGCATCTGACCTGGGACGGCTTCGGCGAGGCGTCGAGGTCGCTGTCGCGGGACATCCTCGCGGCCGGGTTCGTGCCCGAGGTCGTCGTGGCGATCGCCCGTGGCGGTCTGCTGCCGGCCGGTGCCATCGCGTACGGGCTGGGCATCAAGAACTGCGGCGCGATCAACGTCGAGTTCTACACCGGCATCGGCACCGTGCTCGACGCCCCCGAGGTGCTGCCGCCGGCGCTCGACCTCTCCTACCTCGAGGGGCGGAAGGTGCTGCTCGTCGACGACGTCGCCGACAGTGGCCGCACGCTCGATCTCGCCGTGAAGCTGCTGGTCGACCGGGGCGCCGAGGTGCGCTCGGTGACGATCTACACGAAGCCGACCACCATCATCGAGCCGGACTTCTCCTGGAAGCGCACCGATCGCTGGATCAACTTCCCGTGGTCGTGGAAGGGCTCGGTCCTCGAAGAGGACGGCGGCCTGCCCGCATCCGCCTGAGAGGCACCGGGATGGCGATGAGTCTGACCGAGCTCGCCGCCGCGGGGCTGGTCGACGAGGGCTGGGCGCGGGCGCTCGAGCCGGTCGCCGCGGACATCGCCGCGCTCGGCGATCGTCTGCGCGCCGAGATCGCGGAGGGTCGCCACTACCTGCCGTCGGGCGACCGGGTGCTGCGGGCGTTCGCCCGCCCGCTCGCCGAGGTGCGGGTGCTGATCGTCGGGCAGGACCCGTATCCGACACCCGGGCATCCGATCGGACTCTCGTTCGCGGTCGACGCGCATGTGCGGCCGCTGCCGCGCTCGCTGGAGAACATCTACCGCGAGCTCGCCGACGACCTCGACCTGCCGAAGGCGCCGCACGGCGACCTGTCGGCATGGGCCGATCAGGGCGTCATGCTGCTCAACCGCGTGCTCACCGTCGCGCCGGGTCAGCCCGCATCCCACCGCGGCTGGGGCTGGGAGAAGGTGACCGAGCACGCGATCCGCACCCTCGTCGCGCGGCAGACGCCCACGGGCGAGGCGGCTCCGCTCGTGGCGATCCTGTGGGGTCGGGATGCCGCGAACCTCCGTCCGCTGCTGGGCGAGACGCCGATCATCGAGTCGCCGCATCCGTCACCGCTGTCGGCGCACCGCGGCTTCTTCGGGTCGCGCCCGTTCTCCCGCGCGAACGCGCTGCTGGAAGAGCGCGGCGTCGCCCCGGTCGACTGGCGCATCCCGGCCTGACGGCGCCGTGCGTCGCGCGGCCGTCGTGCGCGTATCCTGGGCGCATGCTGGAGGAGGAATACAACCCGTCGCGCTGGACCCTGTTCCGGCAGCAGCAGCGTCGCGCCGAACTGTCGGAGCGGCCCTTCAGCTACGAGATCCGTGCCGCAGAGGAGAGCGATCTCGCCGACATCCGCGAGATCTACAACTACTACGTCACCAACTCCGTCGTGACCTTCGACGAGAAGAAGTGGTCGCTCGCGAAGTGGCGTGACAAGTTCGCCTACCTGCAGAAGCAGAAGATGCCCTTCCTCGTCGCCGAGTCGCCGACCGGGCAGGTGCTCGGGTACGCGCTCGTGCAGCCGTGGGCGGGCAAGTCCGCGTTCCGCTTCACCGTCGAGGACTCGATCTACCTCGGTCACGCGTCGTCGGGCAAGGGCCTCGGCCGTGCCCTGCTCGAGGCGCTGATCGCCGCGTGCGAGGCGAACGGCATCCGCGAGATCGTCGCCGTCATCAGCGACAAGGGCGCGGAGGGCTCCCTGGTGCTGCACGAGAAGCTCGGCTTCGTCGAGGTCGGTCGGATGGGCCGCGTCGGCTTCAAGTTCGGCCGGTGGCTCGGCACGGTGTACCTGCAGAAGTCGCTGAAGCCGACGAAGAAGCGCGGGCTGTTCGGGCGGCTGCGAGACAGCCCCGACGACACCCGAGCCGACGCCGACGCCGACTGACGCGGCGCGGTCTCAGATGCCGGGGAGCGTCGGGATCGCGGCGAGCAGCTGACGGGTGTACGGATGCTGCGGCTGCGCGAGCACCCGCGCGGTCGTCCCGCGCTCGACGATGCGCCCGGAGGACATGACCACGACCTCGTCGCAGATGCTCTGCACGACCCCGATCTCGTGGGAGACGAGCACGAGGGTCAGGCCCTCGCTGCGGCGCAGGTCGGCCAGCACCTCAAGGATCTGCGCCCGCACCGACACATCGAGGGCCGACAGTGGCTCGTCGCCCACGAGGATGCGCGGCCGGTGCACGATGGCCCGTGCGATCGCGATGCGCTGGCGCTGCCCGCCCGAGAATTCGTGCGGGTAGCGGGCCGCGGCATCCGCATCGAGACCGACGGCCGCGAGCACTTCGGCGACGCGCGCGCGACGGTCGCCGTCGATGCCCAGCGCCCACAGCGGCTCGGCGATGATGCGGCCGACGCGCATGCGGGCATCGAGAGAGGCGTACGGATCCTGGAAGACGATGCCGGTCTCGCGCCGCAGCCAGTGCAGGGCGCGGGCGGGGGAGGCGGCATCCACCTCTCGGCCGTCGATGCGCACACTGCCGGTGGTCGGCGCGTCGAGTGCGAGCAGCAGCCGCACGAGCGTGGACTTGCCCGACCCGGACTCGCCGATGACCCCCAGCGCCGAGCCCTCGGTCACGTCGAGGTCGACACCGTCGAGCGCCGTCGTGGTCTCGCGCGGGCCGAACAGGGCGCGGCGCGGCCCGCGGTGCACCCGCGTGAGCCCGCGGGCCTCGATGAGCGCGGTCATGCGGACTCCTCGGGCAGGTCGGATGTCGCGGCCCCGCGCCACAGCGTCGCCGCGGCGTCGCGCAGCAGGCCCCGCGTGACGGGCGAGGCGGGCTCGGTGAGAAGGGTCGTGAGGGGACCGGTCTCGACCACCCGTCCGGCCGAGAGCACGACCGCTTCGGTCGCGACCTGGGCGAGCACGGCGAGGTCGTGGGTGATGAACACGAGCGACATGCGGTCCTCGTCGGCGAGTCGGCGCAGCAGTTCGAGGATGCCGGCCTGCACGGTGACGTCGAGTGCGGTGGTCGGCTCGTCGGCGACCAGCAGGCGGGGGCGTGCGGCCAGGGCCATCGCGATCGCGACGCGTTGACGCTGCCCGCCGGAGAGCTGGTGCGGGTAACGCGCCACGATGCGTTCGGGGTCGGGCAGTGCCACACGGCGGGCGCCCTGGACGGCGAGGCGGCGCCGCTCGGTGCGGGAGCGCTCACCGTGGATCGCGGCCGCCTCGGAGATCTGGCGGCCGACAGTGCGCACCGGGTCGAGGGCCGTCAGCGGGTCCTGGAACACCATGGCGAGTTCCCGCCCGCGACGACGGGCGAGCTCGCGGTCGCGCAGCCCGACGAGTTCGACCCCCTGCCACCGGATGCTGCCCGACACTGCCGCGCCGTCGGGCAGCAGTCCCAGCAGCGCCCGCGCGGTGAGCGACTTGCCCGAGCCGGACGCGCCGATCAGCCCGACGCGCGCCCCCTCGGGCACCGCGAACGTGACGCCGTCGACGACGCGCACGCCGCCGATCTCGACGACGAGGTCGGTCACCTCGAGGCTCACGCGACCACCCCCGGCACGTGGGTGCGGGCGCGGCGGGCGCTGCCGCCGCTCGCGCGCAGCAGGGGATCGGTCGCCTCGCGCAGGGCGTCACCGAGCAGGTTCAGCCCGAGCACGGTGAGCGAGATCGCAAGCCCCGGCCAGACGACCGACAGCGGGTACACGCTGATGTACTGCTGCAGCTGCGAGAGCAGGAGGCCCCACGAGGCATCCGTCACAGGCGCCCCGAACCCGAGGTACGACAGCCCCGCCTCGGCGAGCACCGCCACCGCCATGCCCCACGACAGCTGCACGATGAACACCGGCAGCACGTTCGGCAGCAGGTGCCGCCACAGGTTCTGCGCGGGGGTCAGGCCCGCCGCGCGCCCCGCGAGCACGACGTCGCTCAGCAGCACGCGACGCAGCTCGGGTCTCGTGACGCGGGCGATGTTCACCCCGAATCCGATGCCCACCGCGACGATGACCACCCAGACCGACCCGCCCCAGACCGCGGTGATCATCATGGCGATCAGCAGCACGGGGAACGCGATCAGCACGTCGACGACGACCGCGACGCTCTCGCGCACGAGGCGCGGCGTGAGGGCGCCGAGCGCGGCGAGCACGAGACCGAGCACGGTCGCGATGATCCCCGCGCCGACCGCGACGACGACCGTGGTGCGGGCGCCCGCCATGAGCAGGCTCAGGATGTCGCGGCCCGTCGCGTCCGTGCCGAGCAGGTGCGGCCAGCTCGGCAGCTGCCAGCGGATCTCGACGTCGGTGCGCTGCGGATCGAACGGGGTCCAGACCAGGGCGACGGCGGCGGTCGCCAGCACCGCGGCGGCGATGACGAGCCCGATGCGGCCGGCGGGGAGTCGCCACACCCGGGCGATCACACTGTCGCTCATGACGCCTCCCGCTGTCTCGGGTCGATGAGCCGGTGCACCAGGTCGACGGCGAAGCCGACGATGAGCACGAAGGCGGTGAGCGCGAGCAGCTCGCCCTGCACCTTCGGGATGTCCCGTGCCTGCACGTCGGCCACCAGCATCCGTCCGATGCCGGGCAGGGAGAAGAGCTGCTCGATGACGACGGCGCCCACGATGATCGCCGCGATCTGCAGGCCGAGCACGCTGATGATCGAGAGCCCCACGTTCGGCAGCCCGTGGCGCACGAGTGCGCGTGTGCGGGTGAGGCCCTTCGCGGCGGCGGCGGTCACGTAGTCCTGGTCGAGGGCCTGCAGTGTCGCCGAGCGCACGAAGCGCATGAGCAGCGCACCCTCGACGACGCCGATGGTCAGCGCCGGGAGGATGAGGGCGCGCAGCGCGAGCCCTGGATCCGACCAGCCCGAGCGGGGGAAGCCTTGCGCGGGCAGCCAGCCGAGGGTCACGGCGAAGACGATGACGAGCATCATGCCCGCCCAGACGACCGGAACCGCGGCCACGGCCTGCGCGCCGATGCTCAACGCCGCACCTCCCGCGCGGTGCCGTTGCACGGCGGCCACGACGCCGAGGGGCAGGGCGATGACGACGGCGATGAGCAGCGACAGCAGGCCGAGCGGCAGTGTCACCTGCGCCTTCTGTCGCAGCTCGTCGCTCACCGAGCTTCCGGTGACGAGCGAGGTGCCCAGGTCGCCGCGCAGCGCTCCGCCGATCCAGTCGAGGTATTGCAGCGGCAGCGGACGGGTCAGGCCCAGCTGATCCCGGATCCGCGCGATCTGCTCGGCAGTCGCGTTGGTTCCGGCGATCAGCTGGGCCACGTCACCCGGCAGCACGTGCAGGGTGAGGAAGATCAGCACGCTGGCGAGGAACAGGCCCAGGATCAGCAGGGCCAGCCGTGTCAGCGTGAATCTGATCACCCGTTGCTCTTCTCCAGGGTGGCGAGGTTGATGCGAGAGTTGACGTTGTCGGCGGGGAAGCCGGTGATGCCCTTGCCGACGGCGACGACCGACTCCCAGTTGTACAGCCAGTCGGCGGCGTTGTCGTCAGCGACGATCTTCGCAGCCTGCGCGAGCAGGTCGTCCACCTGCTGGTCGCTGGTCGCGGCGATCGCCTGCTGGTAGAGCGCCTGCACCTGCGGGTTGTTGAACGTGAAGTAGTAGCTGCCGTTCGCCCAGGTGTTGCCGAAGTCTCGCGGCTCGGCGTGGTCGACGAGGCTGAGGTCGTAGTTCTTGTTCGTGTAGACGTCGTTGAGCCACGTCGTGAAGTCGACGCTGTTCACCTTGAGGGTGATACCGGCGTCGGCGAGGTTCGAGGTGAGCAGCTGCGGGATGGTCGTGCCGTAGAACGAGGGCACGGTGAGCGTCAGCGTCAGGTTCGACACTCCCGCGTCAGCGAGAAGCTGCTTGGCCTTGGCCGGGTCGTGGCTGATCGTCGACGACAGGTCCTGGTAGCCGGGGTCCGGCTGCGGGATCGGACCGTAGAGGGGTTTGCCGGAGCCGACAGCGGCGATGATCGCGTTGTGGTCGATCGCGAGGCGGATCGCCTCGCGTACACGGGTGTCGTTCAGCGGCGCCTTCGTGCTGTTGAAGGCGAGCACGAACTTGTCGGTCGCGCTGCCTTTGACGACCGAGAAGTCGCCGCCCTTCTCGACCTGAGAGCTGAGAGTGGCGTCGAAGCCGGTGATGACATCGACCTCGCCCGACTGGGCGGCGGAGATCGCGGCCTGGTTGTCGGGGATGATGTCGAAGACGACCTCGGCGACCTTCGCCTTGTCGCCCCAGTAGGCGTCGTTGCGGGCGAGCGTGATGTTCGCGCCCTGGTTCCACGACTTCAGCGTGAAGGGTCCGGTGCCGTTCGCCTTCGTCTTGTAGTCGACGGTGTCGCCCTTCTTCAGGATGATGCCGGCGCGCCCGGTGAGGTTCCACAGCAGCTGGGAGTCGGGCGACGAGAGGGTGAGCGTGATGGTGTTGCCGCTCGCGCTGATGTTCGACACGTGCGAGAGCGTGGAGCTGTTGGCCCATGTGCTCTCGTCGCGGTGCTGCGTGAGCGACCACACCACGTCGTCGGGCGTCAGCGCCTGACCGTCGTCGAAGGTGACGCCGTCGCGCAGCGTGAACGTGTAGGTGAGCGCATCGGAGGACACCGTCCAGGCGCTCGCGAGCGAGGCGACGATCTTCTGGTCGGGCGTGCGCGAGACGAGGCCCTGATACACGTTGTCGATCAGAACCTGGTCGAGGGCGACCCCCGCGGTCTGGCGGATGTCGAGGTTGGTGGGCTCCAGTGCCAGTCGGATGTTGACCGTGGCGTTGGGGTCGCCGGAAGCGGTCGGTGCGCTGCTGCCCCCGGCGGAGCAGGCGGTGAGTGCGAGGGCGGCGGCGGCCAGGATGGCGGCCCCGGCCAGTGCGGTGCGGCGGAACATGCGGGATCCTCTCGGTGCGGGGATGTCCGTGCTGTGGAACGTCCGTGCGGGGGAAGGGCGCGCGCCGGATCGGCGAGCTTCCCTCAGCCTAGGTCGGGGGCACCGGGCCGCGGCCCAGATGACCGGCCGCCGTCACACGGCGACACGCGACGTCACACGGCCGGTGATCGGCGGCCGGAGGCCGCACGCACGAGGGCCGCCAGCTCGGCCGGGATGTCCTCCTGCACGTTGTGACGCGCAGGCACGGAGACGACGGATGCCGCGGGCAGGCGCCGCGAGAAATCATCGGCGTCACCCGCCGAGACGAACCCGCGCTCGCCGCGGATGAGGGTGATCGGTGCGGTCACGGCGGCGAGGTCGTGCCACCCCGACTCGGACAGCAGATCGCGCACCGCGGAGTCCAAGGTCGGGGCGTCCGCGTCGCCGTTCGCGACGGCGGCGGCGAGGTGCGCGAAGTGATGCTTCCACTCGACGCGGCCGTCCTCGCGCACCCGCGAGTTCAGATAGACGCCGCGGGTCGCCGCGCCACGGCTGCCGCCGAGCCCGAAGGACAGCGCGCGCTCGACCAGCTCGTCGCGGCTCGCCCACGAGGTCGGGCCGGCGAAGAAGGCGCGGATCTGCGCGGGCCCCTCGTCGGGGTTCACGCCGGGGGTGATGTCGACGATCACAAGGCTCGCGACGAGGTCGGGCCGCCGTGCGGCGACGGATGCCGCGGTCAGCCCGCCGAGCGACTGCCCGACGAGCGTCTGCGGCGACGTGGTCCAGGCCTCGAGCGCCCGCACGACGTCGTCCGCGAGAGGACCGGCCGTGTACGCGGCATCCGATCGCCACGAAGAGTCGCCGTGACCGGCGAGGTCGATCGAGAGCGCCGGCAGCCCGAGGGCCAGGATCGTCGTGTCGAACGTGTGGGCGTTCAGACCCGCTCCGTGAAGGAATGTGACGGCAGGCGGCGCGTCGCCGAAGCGCAGGGCGCTCAGGGTGCGGCCGTCGGGAAGCGCGAGGGTCAACCGCTCGGCGGCGGGGATCGGCCCGGTGGCGCCCAGTTCGGCGGCCTGGGCGGGGAGGAAGGAGAACTCGTCGAAAGCGTCGTCGGTCACCCGCACATTCTGCACCGCACCGCCGGCGGCGGGCGCCGCGTCGTTAGGCTGACAGCGTGACCGCCCCCCGCTCCGCACGCCCGTCTTCTGCCCGCACCCGAGGGTGGCGCTCATGAGCGGTGCGAGCATCGAGTTGGTCTCGGGAGTCACCAACTTCCGCGACGTCGGCGGCCTCCCGGCCGGGGCCGGCACGACCCGGCACGGGGTGCTGTTCCGGTCGGGGGCGCTGTCTCGTCTCGACGACGACGGGCGACGCACCCTGCACGAACTCGGCGTCGAGCGCATCGTCGACCTGCGATCCGACGACGAGCTGGCGCGCGAGCCCAGCCGGGTGGACGGACTGGGCGTCGAAACCGTGCGCGCGCCGATGTTCGTGGGATCGCTCGAGTCATTCCTCGCCAGCGGCGTCACGCTCGACGACTCCTACCTCGACCTGCTCGAGAACGCCGGGGAGCGCATCGCCACCGTGGCGCACAGCATCGCGGCGGGGCATCCGACTCTCGTGCACTGCGCGATCGGGAAGGACCGCACCGGAGTCTCGGTCGCGGTGACCCTCGCCGCCGCCGGTGTCGACGACGAGGCGATCGTGGACGACTACGCCCTCACCGAGCAGAACCTGCCGGCCTCGCGGGCCCGGCAGATCCGGGCGTGGCTGGCGCGCGCACACCCGGGCAGCCGCCACCTCGAAGAGCTCTACCTGCACTCACCGGCCCGCGCGATGCGGCATGTGCTCGCGCACCTGCACGAGCGCTGGGGCGACGGCGGTGCCTACCTGCGGGAGGCGGGCGTGTCGGCCGACGAGCTCGCCGCGCTGCGGTCGGCCTTGGTGATCGCCCCGTGAGCACGTCGCCGGAGCGCACCGCCGCGAAGCCCCCGCTCCTGGTGCCGCGCTGGATCGCGGTGTGGTTCGTGGTGACAGCCCTCATCCAGACCTACGACGCCTGTTACGAGCTGCTCGGCCCGCTCTCGCACGCCGGTGGACCGCTCGCCTGGTTCTGGCCGGGGCACGTGTTCTACAGCTCGTTCGACCAGCGCTACGCCCAGGCCGACGCGTTCGGCAGCGCGCAGAGCTGGGCGAACCTGCTCGAGGTGATCGCGCTGATCTGGGTGCTCACGCACCTGCGACGCTGGTCGGGCGTCGTGCTCGGCCTGATCGTGAGCGTCGCGACCTTCTGGAAGACCGTGCTCTACTTCCTCGTCGAGGCCTCGAGCGGACTCGAGATGACCCGACAGTCGCTCGAACGCGGCGACATCGCGGGGTTCCTCAGCGTCGCCGTGCTGCCGAACCTGGTGTGGATCGTCGTGCCGTTCGCGGTGATCGTCGTGCTCGGCCGTCGCATCGTGCGGCGGCTTCAGGCCACCGAGGTGCGCGGCACGTAGTTGCCGTCCTCGAGGCCCGCCTCGATCTCGAACCGGTTGCGGAGGGCGTCGCGCCCCGCGAGCGTGTAGAGCACGGGCATGAGGAACCCGTAGCGGCGCCACTGGCGGGCGTGCACCGCCTCGTGACGCAGCACCCGGTCGTCGAGCCGGCCGTCGCCCGTGAGGAAGCAGTTGCCGACGCAGACGCCGCCGCGGGCGAAGGTCCATGACGGCATGCCGCGGAACACCCACAGCTCGCCGCGGCGCTCGACCCGCCCCCGGCTCCACAGGAACCCCCAGGTCCAGCCGACGGTGCAGCCGTACCAGAAGCCGACACGGCTGATCGGGGAGTCGAGCAGCACGGACGGGATGAACCGGTCGAGCCGTCGTCCGCGGGCGACGGCCGCGTCGGCCCGGGCGCGCCAGTCGGCCGGGATGCCGCGGCTCACGCGAGTGCGCCGACGAGTCGCAGGATCGTGCCGAGGTCATCGACCGCGGCCGCGGCGCTGGCCGGCGCGAAGCCGGTGATCGACGCACCCGCGAGCGGCACCCGGGCGCGGAGCGCCGCGAGGGCGGCGACGATGCGCGCCGGATCGGCGCCGAACGGCGACGCGGCGGTCAGCCCCGTGATGGCGGCGGGGTCGAGCACGTCGAGGTCGAGGTGCACCCACACCGCGTCGGCATCCGTCTGGCTCACGGCGTCTGCGAGCGCAGTGTCGGCGAGATCGACGGCGTCGAGCCGGGCGAGCGGGGTGTCGGCGAGGAACGCCGACTCGGCGACATCCAGATCGCGGGCACCGACCAGCACGGTGCGGGACGGCGCGATGCCGGGGGAGACCGCGAGTGAGGACTCGCCGTCGCCGAGCGCCGCGCGCAGTGCCATGCCGGCGAACGCGCCCGACACCGAGGAGTCCGGGGTGTGCAGGTCGCCGTGCGCATCGAACCAGACGAGGCCGAGACGCTCGTTGCGGGCGGCGGCGTGGGCGATGCCGCCGAGGGCGACGCTGCAGTCGCCGCCGACGATCACGATGCGGTCGGTCTCCGAGGCGAGGAGGTCGTCGATGCGGGCGCGGGTCTGCTGCAGGGTGCTCAGGCGGTGCACGCGGGTGCCGAGCGCGTCACCCGCCTCGAGCGGCACGTCCACCCGCACGCACGCCGATCGCGGCAGGTCGCCGGCGATCGCCTCGGCACCGTCGACGAGCTGCATGGCCCGCGCGGCGGGCGACCCCTGCCACTGCGGCACGACCACGAACCGGGTCATCGGGACTCCTTGCGACGGTGGGCGGGGAAGCGAGAGGGCCGGATGCCGCGGCATCCGGCCCTCTCGTGACCTCAGGGCTGCTGACGGTACTCGTCGGCCTGAGGGAGTGCCTGCGGCTGGGGGGTCGCCGCCGGGTTCAGGGCGGCGGGCGCGGCCCCGGCCTTGAGGGCGGCGAGACGCGCCTCGACCTCGGTGAGCTCGCCGACGTCCTCGAGCGACTCGAACTGGGCGTCGAGGCTGGATGCGGCCAGCTCCGCCTTGCCGGCGGCGAGGGCCTCCTGGCGGCGGATCTTCTCCTCGAAGCGGCCGATCTCGCTGGTCGGGTCGAGCAGGTTCACGCTCTTGACGGCGTCGTGCACCTTGTTCTGCGCCTCGGCGACCTTGGCGCGCGCGACGAGCTCGTTCCGCTTGGTCTTGAGCTCCTCCAGCTTGCCCTTCATGCCGTTCAGGCCCGACTTGAGCTTCTCGACGACCTCGGTCTGCGCCGCGATCTGGGGGGCTGCGGCCTTGGCCTCGGACTCCTCGGAGATCTGACGCTGGATCGCGATCTTGGCGAGGTTGTCGAACTTGTCGGCGTCGGCGAGGTTGCCGACCCCGCGGAACTCGTCGGCCTTGCGGCTGGCGGCGAGGGCCTTGTTGCCCCATTCGGCCGCGGCCTGCACGTCCTCCTGGTGGTCGCGCTCGAGCAGGCGCAGGTTGCCGATCGTCTCCGCGATGGCCGACTCGGCCTCGCGGATGTTGTTCGTGTAGTCGCGGATGAGCTGGTCGATCATCTTCTGCGGGTGCTCCGCCTGATCGAGCAGCGCGTTCACGTTCGCGCGCACGAGGGTCGAGATCCGTCCGAAGATCGATTCCTTGGCCATCGAAGTCCTTTCCGAGGGGGCCGCCCGCGCGGCACCGGCCGCGAGGCGGTCATGGGTGCGATTCGAGTCTATGCATCCGCGGGAATGGGGGCGAGAGGATGCCCCGACTCCGGGGATTCTCCCGGCGGACGGTGCCCGCGCAGCCCGCGGAGGGGCGGACGGGCGGGTCGCGGGCGGGTCGCGGGCTCGGTGTCGCCGCACCGGCCTAGGCTCGCTCGTCGGAGGCGACGATGGACGACAGGTACGGCGGCGATGTGCTGGCGGCGGGCTGGCGCGAGCGCGGCCGGCGGGTCGTCCCCGACGTGCCCGCGGCACGCGATCTCGTCGTCGAGGTCGCCGCCGACGGCTTCTGCGGCGCGGTCGTCGCGGTGCGCAGCGGCATGGTCGAGCTCGAAGACCGCCGCGGCGCGGTACGGGTCTTCCCGCTCGGCAGCGGCTTCCTCATCGACGGCGAGCCCGTGCGGCTCGTCGCCCCGGTCGCCGCCGCCCCCACGGCACCCCGCCGGTCGGCGTCGGGATCGATCGCGGTCGAGAACCATCAGGCGCGCGTCGCACGACCGAGTCGCATCCTCGTCGAGGGCCGCCACGACGCCGAGCTCGTCGAGAAGGTGTGGGGGCATGACCTCCGAGTCGACGGCGTCGTCGTCGAGTACCTCGAGGGCGTCGACCACCTCGCCGCCCTGCTCGACGCGGAGCCTCCGGCATCCGATCGCCGGTACGGCGTGCTCGTCGACCACCTCGTCGCGGGATCGAAGGAGTCGCGCATCGCCGAGGGCGTGGCCCGCGGCCGGCACGGCGCGCATGTGCGAATCGTCGGGCACCCGTTCATCGACGTGTGGCAGTGCGTGAAGCCCGCCGCCGTCGGCATCGCCCGCTGGCCCGAAGTGCCGCGCGGCATCGAGTGGAAGGTCGGCGTGTGCCGGGCGCTCGGCTGGCCCGCCGACGACCAGGCCGACATCGCCGCGGCGTGGCAGCGCATCCTGGCGGGCGTGCACACCTACCGCGATCTGGAGCCCGCGCTGCTCGGCCGCGTCGAGGAGCTCATCGACTTCGTCACGGCGTGAGGCGGGGGAGAGCAGTCGTTAGCCTGGACGGATGACCGATCCGGCGCCCGTGTTCCGTGACTCGCCCGTCTCGTTCGTGCGTCGCGGCGGCCGCATGTCCGACGCCCAGACCCGCGCCTGGAACGAGCTCGCACCGCGCTACGTGCTTCCGGTCGAGCGCGTTGTCGCCACGACGAGCGTCGCCGCCGGCAGCGCCGTCGATCCGGCCGAGGTCTACGGTCGACGGGCGTCGCTCATCGTCGAGATCGGCTCCGGTCAGGGGCACGCGATCGTGCACGCCGCCCGCACCCGGCCGGCCGACGACTTCCTCGCCGTCGAGGTGTTCAAGGCGGGGCTCGCGCGCACAATGCTCGACGCGGATGCCGCCTCCCTCACCAATCTGCGCCTGGTCGAGGCGAACGCGCCCGAGGTGCTCGAGCATCTGCTGCCCGCGGCATCCGTCGCCGAGGTGTGGGTGTTCTTCCCCGACCCGTGGCACAAGGTCAAGCACCACAAGCGGCGGCTCGTGGCGCCCGGCTTCCCCGAGATCGTGCGCGCCGCGCTCGCCCCCGGGGGTGCGCTGCGCCTCGCGACCGACTGGGAGGACTACGCATTGCAGATGCGCGAGGTGCTCGACGCCGCAGACGGGTTCGAACGCGGCTTCCCGGGGGAGTGGGCGGAGCGGTTCGACGGCCGTGTCGAGACGGCCTTCGAGCGCAAGGGCGCACGGGCGGGACGCGACATCCGCGATCTGGTCTACCGCGCGGTCTGAGTGGCGACCGTCGGCGCATACGGGATGCCGCCTGAGGGCGTGCTGAAGAGGCGTTCGCGGCGGAATCATGCCATCATCCATTGACACCATCGGCTCCACCGGCGCGCTCGTCGCGCGCCCCACAACGGACTCGTCTTGCCGCGCTGCGGCGGCGGAAGGGACGTCGTGACGACTTCTGGCGACCACGACCTGCGCGGCGCTGCGGGCTCTCTCCCGCCGGCCGCGACCGTGGCGTCCCCGCTGCGTCGGCGCGCCGTGCGCGCCTGGCAGGGGCTGCTCGACTGGTTCGAGGAGACCTCTCAGCCGAACCCGGCGGTGCGCCCGGTCACGGCCCGCGCGGTGCGCGCCGTCGTCGGCGTGTGGGCGCTGGGGCGTGGGGTCAACTTCCTGCTGATGTTCGTCATGTACGAGCTCGCGCACGCCTTCGGTTGGGCGTTCGGCCCCAACGCGCAGCGGGTGACGACGTTCCTGCAGTTCCTCTCCGACTGGGACGGCGCCCGCTACGGCCGCGTCTCGCAGATCGGCTATCCGACGCAGCTGCCACTCGACGCGTACGGCGCGGTCGTGCCGAACGACTGGGCGTTCCTGCCGGTTTTCCCCTGGCTCGAGCGCATCATCTCGGATGCCACGGGCATCCCGTGGCAGATCGTCGGCATCTCGATCGCCGTGCTCGCCAGCGGCGGTGCGACCATCATGCTCTTCCTGCTGCTGCGGGCTGTCACCTCGCCGACGGCGGCCTGGTGGGGTGCGGTGCTCTTCAGCTTCGGCCCGATGTCGTTCATCTTCGTCGTCGGCTACGCGGAGTCGCTCTACCTCTTCCTGCTGTTCGCTGCGATGCTCCTCGCCGTCAAGCGGCGCTATCTGTGGATCATCCCGATCGGGCTCGTCGCGTCGTACACGCGGCCGGGCATCCTGGCGTTCGCGCTCGGTCTCGGGATCGTGTTCGTGACGCGATGGTTCCGTCGCAAGGTCGATCCGTTCCCGCCGTCGCAGCTCGTGAGCCTGATGATCACGGGTCTCGTGCTCGCCGGTGCCGGCCTGTCGTGGTCGTGGATCGCCGACGCCGTCACCGGCACGCCCCACGCGTACCTGCTCACCGAGACGAGCTGGTGGGTGCCGTTTGTCGGGGAGGGGCATTTCGCACCCTTCACCCCGTGGTTCCGCATGGCGTGGACGTTCACGGGCATCATCGGCGTCGTGCTCGTCGCCGCGCTGATCGCGGCGTTCCTGCTGTGGATCTTCTCCCGCCCGGTGCGCAGGCTCGGCATGGTCGTCGCGACCTACGGGTTCGGCTATGGCGTCTACCTGTTCGCAGTGTTCCTGCCGCAGCAGAGCATCTTCCGGCTGCTGCTGCCGATGACCCCGATGCTCGGCGACGAGCGGCTCTCATCGACCCGCCGCCGCCGCATCATCAGCCTCGTCGCGGCGCTCGTCGGCCAGGTGCTCGCGGTGTTGCTGCTGTGGACGATCGGGTTCCCGTAAAGCCCCCGTTCAGCGTCGTGAGGTCGCCGTCGCTGTCGGCGGATGCCGCGGCGGACTGGTAATCTCGACCGGTACGCCTCCGTAGCTCAGGGGATAGAGCGTTGGTTTCCGGTACCAAAGGTCGCAGGTTCGATTCCTGTCGGGGGCACAGTTCACGGGGCGGGTGCCGCCCGCCGCGTCACACGCTCTATGCGGCGTAGGACGTCACCCGTACCGGCACCCGCGCCACCCTCCGCACGCTCCAGACGAGCAGCGTCACGAGCAGGATGTTGCGCACGCTGAGCACGGCGATGCCGAGCGGGTGCGCCGACCAGATCAGGTCGTAGATGATCGGGTAGATCAGCTGGGTGAGCAGCAGCACGGCGCCGCCGAGGCGCAGTCCGGTGCGCAGGCGGGTGCCGTCGACGGCGGCCCACAGCACGAACGGCGCGATGATCCAGTCGAGGAACTGCGGCGAGCCGACCTTGTTGGTGACGATGAGTACCAGCACGAGCGCGAGGGCGAGCGGCGGCAGCAGCTGCACGAGATGCGCGCCGCGCACGCTCTTCCACGCGCCGAGGGCGAGCACGGCGAGGGCGGCGATGGCGAGCAGCGGCGTGAGCAGTGCCGCCACGAAGGTCACGCCGGGGCCGGTCACCTCGAACGTGATGATGTCGGCGTTGTAGGCGACGTGGAAGCCGCCGACGTGCAGCGCCGCGAGCCAGGTGAACGGTGTCGCCGCGGTCGATTCGACCTGCAGCCCGCGCCCGAACTGCGACGACAGGAAGCCGAACACGTTGCCCGCTCCTCCCAACGCGAACAGCGTCGCGATCACGACGACGGTCACGCCGAGCGCCGCCGCCACGACGCGCACCCGCGTGCCGCGCCGGGCCACCACGAGCGCGCCGACGAGGGCGGCCGGCCAGATCTTGATCCAGGCGCCAGCGGTCAGCAGGGCAGACGACACGGTCGGCACGCGGAATGCGAGCAGCAGCGCGATGATCGCGAGCGGCACCGTCACCGCGTCGATGCGGAACATGCCGACCGGGCCGAGGCAGGCGATGAACGCCAGCCAGGTCAGCGCCGCGCGGGCGCGCCAGGGGGCCTTGCCGCCGTGCACGATCAGGGCGAACACGAGCCCGTTCAGCAGCGTGATGAGCACCGCCCAGCCAAACGTGTAGCCCGCGATCCACGCGAACGCCCACGCGGCGATCATCGGCACGAGGGCGAGCTGCGGGTACACCCACGGCTCGGTCACCCCGACGATCGGGCCGCCGGTGAGCGCCTGCGACGACCACGGTTCGTAGACGTTGTACACGTCGCCCATCGGCTGGCTCGGCAGCGTCCAGCCGAGCACGATCACGAGGGCGTGGGCGGCGAGGAACCATCCCCACAGGGTCAGGGTGCGTCGAGACATCGCCGCTCAGCGTAATCGGATGCCGCGTCACGCCGCGTGCGGCAGCACCACCCAGACACTCGCGCCGCCGGCTGGCGATTCGGCGATGCCGATGCGGCCGTGGTGTCCTTCGACGATGCGACGGCAGGTCGACAGACCGATGCCGAGGCCCGCGACATCCGTCTGGTCACCGCGCTCCATGAGTCCGAACACCTTCTCGCGCTGCGGCTCGGGGATGCCCGGACCGTTGTCGTCGACGGTGATGCGCGACCCGTCGGGGAGGGGTTCGACGCGCACGATGATGTGCGGCGCGTCGGAGGTGGTCGCACTGAACTTCACCGCGTTCGCGACGAGGTTCTGCAGCAGTCCGCGCAGCAGGGTCGGGTCGGCGACGACCGGCGCCGGGGCGTCGACCTCGATCGTGGCGCCCGTCTGTGCGAGCGGGGTGTCGAGGTCGTCGATGACGGCGGCCATGACGTCCTCGACGTCGACGGCGGCGACCCGCGGCACCTCGCCGCCCACGCGGGCGAAGTCGAGCAGGTCGCTGATCATCGTCGACATGCGGTCGGCGGCGGCCTCGGCGCGCGCGAGCGCACGGCTCGCCTGCGGGGCATCCGCGAGCTCGGGGCTGTCGGCGGCGAGCTCGATGAACCCCGACAGCGCCATGAGCGGGTTGCGCAGGTCGTGGCTGATGCGGCCGGCGAACTGTTCGAGCTCGTGGTTCGAGGTCTGCAGCTCACGGGTGACGCGGCGCAGCTCGAGCACGTCGACGACCTGGTGGGCGAGGATGTCGAGGGTCGCCGCGTGCTCGGGGGAGAGCTCGCCGACCTCTTCGTCGAAGATGCAGAGCGTGCCGATGGCGATGCCGGCGGGCGTGATGAGCGGGCTCGACGCGTAGAAGCGCACGTTGCCGATGACGCCCGTCACGAACGGATTGGCGGAGAACCGGTCGTCGAGGCGGGCATCCGACACGATCACGCGTCCGGGCTGCTCGAGCACGACCGCGCACATCGAGTCCTCCCGCGAGCAGACGGCGGCGGTGAAGCCCACCGCGGCGATCTGATGCTGGAAGCGGTCGTCGATGATGTTGATCACGGCCGTCGGCACGCCGCAGATGGTCGCGGCCAGTTGCACGAGACCCTGCAGGTCTGCTTCGGGCGGGTCGTCGAGCAGCTCGTAGTCAGCGATCGTCTGGCGGCGCGTGACGTCGTGTGCAGTCGACAAGGTCGGGCCCTCCCGTCGGGTGGCACCAGATTAGCGGTCTGCGCGCGCTCGGGGTGCGCGCAGCGGGCCACTCAGTCGGATGCCGCGGCGCGCCCGTAGAGCTCGGCGACCAGCGCGTCCACGCGCGCCCGGATCTCGTCGCGCACCTGCCGCACGACCTCGATCGGCTGGCCGGCGGGGTCGGTGAGCTCCCAGTCCTCGTAGCGCTTGCCGGGGAAGATCGGGCAGGCGTCGCCGCACCCCATGGTGATGACCACATCGGCCTCGCGCACGGCGTCGGTCGTCAGCAGCTTCGGCTGGCGGGCGCCGAGGTCGATGCCGAGCTCGGCCATCGCCTCGACGGCGACCGGGTTGATCGTCTCCCGCGGCTCGGACCCCGCCGAGCGCACGTCGACCCGATCGCCCGCGATGGATTCGAGGTATCCGGCGGCCATCTGCGAGCGGCCGGCGTTGTGCACGCACACGAACAGCACGGTGGGGGTGGTCATGAGTCGGCTCCTGTTCCGGCGATCGCTGATCGCCGCTCGATGAGTAGGGTGTCGCGCCACGTGCCGGCGCGGGGTCCAAGGGTCGATCGTGCGATGCGCTCGCGGCGGCCGACGACGCGGAAACCGGCGGACTCGTGCAGGCGCAGGCTCGCGGCGTTCTCGGGGAAGATCGCCGACTGCACGGTCCAGTAGCCTGCGGCATCCGTCGCGTCGAGGAAGCGTGCGAGCAGGGTGCGACCGATCCCGCGCCCCCGGTGGGCGGGGGAGACGTAGATCGAATGCTCGATGACCCCGCGGTAGACGGGACGAGCCGAGACGGCGGATGCCGCCACCCACCCCACGACCTCGTCGTCGAGGGTCGCGACGAGTCGGGGTGCGGCGAGGCGTCCGCGATCGAAGGTCGCCCAGTCCGGCGTCGCCGTCTCGAACGTGGCGTCGCCGCCCGCGATGCCGGCCGCGAAGATCTGCTCGACGGCCGGCCAGTCGGCCGCGACGAGCGGTCGGATCTCGGTCACGCGCAACATCCTCCCGCATCGGCCCGGTCGGTCGAGCACACGCCGGTGGCCGGCAGGTCGAGCACGACGGCCCGCGCGGCGGCGAGGTCGCCGGCGAGCCACGCCGCGACCGACCGCACCTGCTCGTAGCCCGTGGCGAGCAGGAAGGTGGGGGCGCGACCGTAGGACTTCATGCCGACCGTGAAGAAGCCGGGCTCCGGATGCCGCAACTCGGCGAAGCCGTGGGGTGCGACCGTTCCGCAGCTGTGCAGGTTCGGGTCGATGAGCGGCGCGAGTCGACGGGGCGCTTCGCTCACCTCGTCGAAGTCAAGTCGGAGCTCGCGCGTGATCGTGAGGTCGGGTCGGAATCCGGTGGCGGCGACCACGAGATCGACGTCGAACGCGGCGGGCGCATCTGCGGTGACGCCACTGACCCGCACGCCGTCGCCCGCCGAGGACACCCGCTCGATGAGAAACCCGTCGCGCACCTCGACGACGCCGGCGTCGACGAGTGCGTCGAGGCGGGAGCCGAGCCGCTCGCGTTCGGGGAGGTCGTCGGCGGTCGACGGGCGCAGCGGCGGCCGTCGACGCACCCAGACCGCGCGGGTGCCCGGGGCGTCTTCTGAGAGTTCCGCGAGGGCGAGAAGAGTGTGCGCGGCCGAGTGGCCGGTTCCGACCACGGCGACCGAGCGTCCGGCGAGCCGTGCCCGGTCGCGACCGAGCACGTCGGGCAGGGGCGGGAGCACGAACGAGCCCACCTCGTCGAGGCCCAGCGGAGGCAGCCCGTCGCCGCCGATGGGGTTGGGGGTGTCGAGGGTTCCGGAGGCGTCGATCACGGCGCGGGCGAGCACGGACTCGACCTCACCGGTCGCTCGCCGCACCCGCACGACGAACGGGGCGTCGCCACGGCAGTCGCTGCGGGTGCGGTCGCGGCCGAGACGGGTGACGGCGACGACGCGCGCGCCCGTGGTGATGCGAGGGGAGAGTGCCGCGGTCTGCGCGAGCGGTTCGAGGTAGCGGGTGACGACGTCGGCTCCGGTGGGCACCTCGTCGGGGTCGGGCGCGAGCCATCCGGTCGGCGCGAGCAGACGCCCTGCGGCCGGATCGACGAGGTAGCGCCAGGGCGAGAAGAGGGCCACGTGGCCCCACGACCGCACCGCGGCCCCGGCCGACTCGCCCGCCTCGAACACGATCGTGTCGATCGATCTCTCGAGCAGATGCGCGGCGGCGGCGAGCCCGACCGGGCCCGCACCGATCACGACGACGGGATGCGTCGACGCGGCCGTGGCGCCGCGAGGGCGGGGCGTGAGGTCGAGGAGCGGCACGCGGCATCCTTTCATCGATGACGATCGATGCTCAGTATGCGGACATCTATCGATGACTGTCAATATCGACTAGCATCTATGCATGCCGACCATGCTTCCCCTGCTCGGGCAGGATGCCTGCGGCCTCGAGCTCGCCCGACCTGCCATCGAGGCGGACGCCGCAGAGGCGCTCGCGCTGCGGGTCAAGGCGCTCGCCGATCCGACCCGTCTGCGCCTGCTGTCGATCGTCGCCGCGGCGGAGGCCGGCGAGGCCTGCGTCTGCGACCTGACCGAACCGGTGGGTCTGAGTCAGCCCACGGTGTCGCACCACCTGCGCGTGCTCACCGATGCCGGATTCCTCGAGCGCACGAAGCGCGGCACCTGGGCCTACTACCGACTCGTCGACGGCTCGCTCGACGCGCTCACCGCGCGCATCGCCGCGATCTGAGAATGACGACGCCCGCCTCCGAAGAGGCGGGCGTCGTGGTGTCTGCGGTGATTACTTGCCGCAGGTGCAGCTGTCGCCGCAGTTGCAGGTGTCGCCGTTGGCGGTGCAGTTGCAGGCGTGCTGGGCGACGGGAAGCGTCGTGGTCTCTGTCATGGGCGTGTCCTCTCGGTGGTGGGTCGTGCGTCAGGAGCGCACGAGTCGGGCGATGGCGGCGCTGGCCTCGGTGAGCTTCTCCTCCAGGTCACCGTGCTCGCCCGCGTGGGCGACGCAGTGGTGGAGGTGATCGTCGAGCAGCGACAAGGCGACCGATTCGAGCGCGCTCGTCACGGCCGACACCTGGGTGAGGATGTCGATGCAGTAGCGGTCTTCGTCGATCATCTTTCCGATGCCGCGCACCTGACCCTCGATGCGCTTGAGTCGTCGCTCCAGCGACGGCTTGTCATCGATGTAGCCCGGATGCGTGGTCTCCATGCGACCGACGATACCCCATCGAGGTATTCCGGGCGGGGACAGATCGCCGTGAAAATGACGCCCCCCGCCCGACGGGAAATTTCTCTACAGTTCGTGGAGTAATGTGTGCGCTCGTGATGTCCGATCCCGCCGCCGCGACCGCCGTCACCGTCATCTTCGCCCTCGTGCTCGTGCACGCCGTGGTGCGGGCTGTCGTCGCCTTCGGCTGGGTCGACCGCGTCTCCAACCTCGTGCACGCCGTCATGGCGGTCGTGATGCTCGCGATGCCGTGGTCGTGGTACGCCGTGTTCCCCGTCGCCGCCCAGATCGCGTTCTTCACCGCGGCGACGTTCTGGTATCTCTACCTCGCGCTCTTCCGCCCCTCCGTCGCCGCGGCCCCAGCCACCGACCACCACCGTCACCCGGCCGTGCTCGTGTACCACGCCGTCATGATGCTCGCGATGGTGTGGATGGCCGTCGCGATGACGCCGGTGGCCGCGGCATCCGGGATGGACGACATGGGCGGCATGTCGATGGGCCACGGCGTGGACAGCATGCCGATGACCGGCTCGGCCGACTGGGCGCTCGTGATCACGTGGGCGTTCGGGCTCCTGTTCGTCGTCGCCGCGCTCTGGTTTCTCGTCGCCGCACTGCGACGCGCGATCACCGCCACCCGCCTGTCCGGGCATGCCGGGATCGTGATTCTCGACACGCTCGCGACCGCTCTCATGGCGGCCGGCATGGCCTGCTCCCTCCTCCTCCTCATGACGTGACGGCCCGCGCCGACCTCGTACCCCGAAAGGACCCCTCATGCGATCACGTTCCACCCGTCGACCGGCGCGGCTCTTCTTCCGCATCGCCGCCGGTGCCGCCGTCGGCCTCGCCGGCGTGCTGCTGACCGCGACCGCCGCGTCCGCGCACATCCACGTCGACGGCACCGACGCGACCCGGGGCGGCGAGGGCGTGCTCACGTTCCGCGTGCCCAGCGAGTCCGACACCGCGTCGACGGTGGGTGTGCAGATCACCTTCCCCACCGATACCCCGATCGCCGGTGCCTCCACGCAGCCGAAGCCGGGCTGGACCGCCACGATCACGACCGCCAAGGCATCGACCCCCATCCAGACCGATGACGGACCCGTCGACAGCTACGTCACGCAGGTGACGTGGAAGGCCGACAGCGCGGCGGCGGGCATCGCGCCCGGCGAGTTCGACACCTTCGCCGTAGCGGTCGGACCGCTGCCGGCCGTGGCATCCGTCTCGTTCCCGGCGCTGCAGACCTACAGCGACGGCTCGCAGGTGAACTGGAACGAACAGGCCACCGGCGGCGTCGAGCCCGAGCACCCCGCGCCCACCCTGACACTCGCGGCGCAGTCGGACGCTCCCCCCCGACGCCGACTGCAGAAGCTGCCTCGGTCGACGGCGGCTCGACCGCATCGGCGCCCGCGTGGCCCGGTATCGTCGGTCTGATCGCCGGCGGCGTCGCGCTGGTGATCGCGATCGTCGCGATCGCCCGCACCTCTCGCAAGGAGACCCCGTCCGCGTGACGAACCTTCCCGCCCGGACCCGGCGTCCCCGCCGGGTCCGGGCGCTCCTGTTCGCGCTCGGCGCGCTGCTCGCCGCCGCGACCGTGCTGCTCGGCGCCGTTCCTGCCGACGCGCACGCCGTGCTCGTGCGATCGAGCCCGGTCGACGGCAGTCGGCTCGCCGCGGCTCCGGCGCGGGTCGTCCTGACCTTCGACGAGCCCGTGCAGCTCGTCGACGGCATGACGCGGGCCTTCTCGTCCTCGGGTACGCGCGTCGACACGGGAGACATCTCCCGCAGCGGCGGTGACACGCAGGTCGTCGTCCCGCTGACGCCCGATCTTCCCCGGGGCAGCTACACCGTCAGCTGGCGCGTCATCTCGGCCGACACCCACGTCGTGTCGGGCTCGATCTCGTTCGGCGTGCAGCAGGATGCCGCGTCCGCCGCGGCGACCGGTTCCGCCGCGCCCACCTCGCTCGACGTCGTCGCGCAGACCGCGACCGGACTCGGGTACGTCGGCGTCGTTCTCGCGCTCGGGGTCGCCCTGCTCGCGCGCCTGCTGTGGCCGGACACCTGGCGCCGTCGCCGCGTGCGGCTGCTCGTTCGGGCGGGAGGGGCGGCGCTGCTCGTCGGGGCGCTCGTCGACCTGCTGCTGCAAGGACCCCGCGCCGATGAGACCGGCTGGCACGGCGTGCTGCGGCTCGACGGTCTGGGCGAGACGCTCGCCGGCTCGTACGGGCAGTTGCTCGTCGCCCGCATCGTGCTCGCCGCCGTCGGCGTCGTGCTCGCCCGGTCGCTCGCGCGCCGCGCTGGGTTCGCCGCGTACTCGGTCGCGCAGTTCGGGGTGCTCGTCACCATCGCCCTCGCCGGGCACGCGGGTGTCGGCGCCGACGTCGTGCTCGCGGCCACCGCGGCCGTCGCCCACCTGGCCGCCATGGCTGCGTGGGCCGGGGGGCTGCTCCTCCTTCTGGTCGCCGTTCTCCCCGGCGTGACGGGCGCGCCTGACCTCGACCGCCTGCGCCTCGGCACCTGGTCGATCATCGCGTTCGTCTCGGTCGCCGTACTCGTCGTGTCGGGGGAGTACCAGGCGTGGCGCGAAGTGCAGCCGGTCGCCTCGCTCTGGTCGACCCCCTACGGTGTGACGCTGCTCGTCAAACTCGCGTTCGTCGCGATCGCGCTCGCCGGCGCGCTCGCCGCCCAACGGATGGTCGCTCGCCGACGTTCCGGCGCCGGCGCCGATGCGGCATCCGTCTCGGTCGTGCGCGTGCGCCGGTCGCTGCGGATCGAGGCGGTCGCCGTGGCCGCGGCCATCGTGGTGACGAGCGTGCTCACCGCCCTGCCGCCTGCCTCCGGTACCTACGGGCCCGCGGCGACCGTGACAGCCCCGGTCGGCGACACCGGTGCGACCGCCGTCGCGGAGCTCTCCACGACCCGCCACGGCCCGCTCGTGATCACCGTGCACGTCACCGATCGCAACGGCACCCGGGTCGATCCCGAACTCGTCACCGGCGTGCTCTCGTCGCCCGACAACGGGGTCGCCGGCATCGATGTCACCCTGACCCACGACGGGGCGTCGTGGGTCAGCACCGACGCCGTCGTACCGATCGCCGGGGCCTGGACGCTGCAGCTGACCGTCACGATCGATCAGGCGCACGCCTACGCGACCGCGACGACCTTCCGGGCGTGGTGAGCGCGGGTCAGCGCAGCGACGCGACCGCGCGCTCGTAGACCGGCGCGACCGGGGTGAGGCGACCGGCCAGCCGGCAGGGACGCTGGGCGAGGCGCTCGGCGCGCAGCTCGACAGTCACGTCGCCGGTCGCGCGACCGACCCGCACCAGCGCGTTCGCGAGGTGCACGGCACCCGCACGGCGGGAAGCCGCGTCATCGGCCGCGAGCTCGATCAGCAGGCTCGTCGATCGGCGCAGACGCTGCGCGGCGCCGCTGCGCGGCATGCAGGCGAGGTTGAGGTCGGCCAACCGCAGCACGAGCTCGTGGTGCGCCGACAGATGCGCCCGCTCGTGCGCGACGACCGCGCGCAGCTGTGCCGGGGTGAGTTCGCGCACGAGCCCCGCCGACACGGCCACGGTGTGGGGCTTCCCCGGGATCGCGCAGGCGAACACCTCGTCGGTGTCGCACACCAGCAGCTGCCAGTCGGATGCCGCCACGTGCACCGTGTGCGGCAGGGTCAGCACCGAGCCGCGATTGCGGCGCACCGCGTCGAGCACCTCCGCCGACCCCGACGCCACGATGACCACCGTGCCGCCGACGGCGAGGAGCGACATCCATGCGAAGACCGTCATGATGACCCCGGCCGCGCCGGACTCCGATCCTGACCCGGCGATCGCCAGCACCAGGCCGACGATGCCGGCACCGATCAGGCACGCGATGCCGCCGAGCACCGCGGTGAGCCAGAGCCCGAGGGCGAGGCGCGGCATCCGCACCTGCCAGCGACCGGCCGCGAGGGTGCGGGGAGCGAGCAGCACCACGGCGACGGCCGCGGCGAGCAGGACGAGGAGCGCGACCACGGTCAGCGCTTGCGGGGGGCGAGGGCCGACCGCAGCAGGTCGGCGTCGGTCTCGCTGAGGTCGCCGACGAACTTGAGGAGCACGGCGCGGCGGTCCTCGTTCTGGCTCAGCGCGTCGACCATGGTGCGGCTGGCGCTCTCGGCGGCGGTGAAGGTCGCGGCGAAGCGCTGCTTGCGCGGCGAGTCGCCCGATCGCACGACCTCGCCCTTCTCGGTCAGTCGCTCGAGGGCGGTGAGCACCGTCGTGTAGGCGGGTTCATCTCCGACGATCTCCTCCTGGATCTGCGCGGCCCCGACGGGTTCGTCGTGGGCGCGCAGCACCGTGAGGATCGCGGCCTCGAGCTCGCCCCTGCCGCGCGTGCGCACACCTGCCATCTGCGTACCTCCGTGCGTGATTCTACGAGATGTGGAGACAAGGATGCCGCGCCTCAACGCGCTAGACAAGACGTAGAGTTGTCTCCGACACATCGCCGATGGGCGCGCGCGGCGCGGTCGGCACGAGAACGAGGCGAATCATGACCCAGGACCTGGCCGACATCCAGCTGCTGCGCATCGACGGCATGACCTGCTCCCACTGCGAGCACTCCGTCACCGAGGCGCTCGTCGCCCTTCCCGAGATCGCCGCCGTCACCGCCGACGCCGCCGCCGGCACGGCGCGCATCGAGGCCGTCGGCGCCCTCGACCTCGACCGGATCGACGCGGCGGTGACCGAAGCCGGATACCGCCTGGTGCGGTGAGCTCCGCCGCCGCGGTGGCCGCGGCATCCGCCGACGAGCTGCCGGCCTACGAGACCGCCCGTGACACGCGGCGCGGCGCGGTGCTTCCCGCGCTCATCGTCGTCGCGCTGGTGATCATGCTCGGCACGCCGGTCGTCGTCGCGATCGTGCGCGGCGACACGAGCTACACGCAGCTGTTCCGGAGCTATCCGGGTCAGCTCACCGCGATCGCCGCGACTCTCGGGCGTGCGCTCGTCGACCTCGCCGGCTGGCTCACAGCCGGCTCGCTCGCGGTGCTGATGTTCCTGCTCGCGCGACCCGGCAAGGACCGCGTGATCATCGACGACCAGCCCGAATGGCACGTCGCCCGCTGGGCGTCGATCGCCTGGGCGGTGCTCGCCGCCGCGATGATCGTGATCGATGCGGCGGATGCCAACGGACTCAACGTGTTCGACGCGATCGGATCGCCGGCGCTCGGCTACCTGCTGCAGATCTCGTACCTGCCGGTCGCGTGGATCGTGGTCGCCGTGCTCGCCACCATCGCGGCCGTCGTCATCAACTTCGCCGTCACCTGGGTGGGACTTCTGATCCCGCTCTGGTGCAGTGCGATCGCTCTGCTGGCCCCGGTCGTGGTCGGTCAGATCCTCGTGGGTCCCGGTCACGACTTCGGCACCGATGCCGGAACCGTGCAGACCATCGCCGCGGCGGCACTGTTCGGAAGCGGCATCCTGCTCGCGCTCCGCGTCTGGCGGGGCCGACTGCTGCGGCCCGCCACGCTGCGACGCTTCTGGCTGCTGGGCGTCGTCGCCTGGGCCCTTGTCGCAGGAGCGGCGATCGTGCTCGCGTTCTTCAAGCTCGCCGGTCCCGGCGCCTGGGTGAACCCGACCTGGTACTTCGTGATCGCGCAGGGTGTCGTGCTCGCGGCGACCGGCGTGCTGCTGTTCGCGGGGTTCCGCGCCTTCCGGGCGGGTTCCCTGACGAGCCGCCGGGTGACGATCCTCGCGACCTCCATCGCCGCGTGCGGCGTCGCGTTCTTCGCCATCGCCGAGGCGATGATGCGGGTGCCTCCGCCGCAGTACTTCCTGCCGAGCGACATCACCGAGGTGTATCTCGGCTTCGACCTGCCGATCGCGCCGAACTTCCTCGTGCTGGCGACGAACTGGCGGCCGAACATCCTGTTCCTGGTGATCGCGGCGGCGGGCCTCTCCCTGTATTACGGGGCGCTGTGGCGCCTGCGGCGTCGCGGCGACCACTGGCCGCTCGGCCGCACGATCGCGTGGACCCTCGGATGGGTCACCATCGTGGTCGCGACCTCCTCGGGGTTCGGCCAGTACTCCGGTGCCCACTTCGGCATTCACATGATCGTGCACATGACGCTGAACATGCTCGGGCCGCTGCTGCTGGTCATGGGCGGCGTCGTGACCCTGCTGCTGCGTGCGACGACGCCGCATCGCCGCGGCGAGCCGGCCGGTCCGCATGAATGGCTCACCGAGCTGCTGCACTGGCCGGGGCTGCGCATCCTCTACAACCCGCTCGTCGTGTTCGTGCTGTACATCGCCTCGTACTACGGGCTGTACCTGTCGGGCCTGTTCGAGGCGATCATCCGATACCACTGGGCCCACCAGGCGATGAACATCCACTTCCTGATCGCCGGGTACCTCTTCTACGGGCTCGTCATCGGCGTGGACCGCCCGCCGAGGCCGCTGCCGCCGATCGGCAAGCTGGGCTTCGTGCTCGCCGCGATGCCATTCCATGCCTTCTTCGGCATCATCCTGATGACCGCCTCGGTGCCGGTCGCCGAGAACTTCTACGCGACCCTCGACCTGCCCTGGAACCAGGACCTCATGGCCGCGCAGTACCTCGGTGGCGGCGTCGCGTGGGCGGGGGGAGAGATCCCGCTGATCATCGTCGTGGTGGCGCTCGGCATCCAGTGGGCCCGCCAGGACCAGCGCGAGGCCGCCCGCAAGGACCGCCACCTCGACAGCGGGCTCGACGACGACTTCGACGCCTACAACCGCATGCTCGCACGGCTGCAGGCCCGCGGGGGGACTGCTCCGGTGACGGATGCCGCACCCGCCGTTGCGGCGTCCACCGGCCCCGCCGCTCCGAGCGCCGCCGCCGACCCGGGGGAGACCCGCCCGTGACCACGCCCGTCGACACGCTGCCGCTCGCCGACCTCGACCGTGTCGAGCTCTCGATCGGCGGGATGACCTGCGCCGCCTGCGCGGGCCGGGTCGAACGCGCCCTGGGAAAGCTCGACGGCGTCACCGCATCGGTCAACTTCGCGACCGAGCGCGCCGTCGTGACGGGCCTCGCGCCGTCGGACGCCGATCAGGCGGTCGCGGCGGTCAAGAAGGCCGGGTACGAGGCATCCGTGCGGGTCGACGGAGACGACGAGTGGAGTCGACGTGCCGCGGTCGACCGCGTCACGAGCCTGCGTCGACGCCTGCTGGTGTCGGCGATCCTCACCGTGCCGCTGATGGACATCACCCTCGTGCTGGCGCTCGTGCCGGGCCTGCGCTTCCCGGGATGGGAGCTGCTGTGCGTGCTGCTGTCGCTGCCGGTCGTGACGTGGGCGGCGTGGCCATTCCATCGCGCGACCGCCCGCAACCTGCGTCACGGCTCGGTGACCATGGACACGCTCGTCTCGCTCGGCATCCTCGCCTCGTTCGGGTGGGCCGTCGCGACCATCCTCATGGGCGAGGGCGGGTCGTCGTACTGGATCGGCTACGGTCAGACCCCCGCGGGCGCGAGCGCCATCTATCTCGATGTCGCCGCGGGCATGACCACGTTCCAGCTCGCGGGCCGCTACTTCGAGTCGCGTTCGCGGCGCAAGGCGGGCGACGTGCTCGACGCGCTCGCCGCCCTCGCGCCCGACCGGGCGCGCGTCGTGCGCGACGGGGTCGAGGTCGTCGTGCCCTCGGGTCAGGTGCGCGTCGGCGAGCTCGTCGTCGTGCGGGCGGGGGAGACCATCCCCGTCGACGGACAGGTCGTCGAGGGGCGTGCGTTCGTCGACACGAGCACCGTCACCGGCGAGCCCGTGCCCCGCGAGACGACCGTCGGCGACCTCGCCGTCACCGGCACGACGAGCGCCGACGGGCGGCTCGTGCTGCGCGCAGTCGCGGTCGGCGCCCACACCCAGCTCGCTCAGATGACCGCGATCGCCGAGCGCGCGCAGGCCTCCAAGGCCCGCGTCGAAGCGCTCGTCGACCGCATCGTGCGCGTCTTCGTTCCGGTCGTGATCGCGCTCGCCATCGCCGTCGGCGTCGCGTGGCTCTGGGCCGGCGCCCAGCCCGCCCACGCGATCGGCGTCGGCATCTCGGTGCTCATCATCGCCTGCCCGTGCGCCCTCGGGCTCGCGACCCCCACCGCCCTCATGGTCGGCATCGGGCGCGGCGCCCAGCTCGGCATCCTCATCAAGGGGCAGAGCGCGCTCGAGGCCTCCGGCCGCATCGACACCGTCGTGCTCGACAAGACCGGAACCCTCACGCTCTCCACCCTCGTGATCGAGCAGCTGACCCTCGCGCCGGGAGCCGACCGGGTGCGCGTGCTGCAATGGGCCGCCGCCGTCGAGCAGGGGTCCGAGCACCCGGTGGCCGCCGCGATCGCCCGGTACGCCGCGGCATCCGTCGCAGATCTGCCGACCGTCACCGACTTCCGCACCATCCCTGGCCGGGGCGCCGCGGGCGTCATCGACGGCCGCGAGGTCGTCGTCGCGAGCGTGCCCCACGCGATCGACGAGCGGATGCCGCTCCCCGCCGACGTGCGCGACGCCGTCGACGACGCGACGGCATCCGGCCGTTCGAGCGTCGTGCTGGCCGCCGACGGTGTCGTGGAGGCGGTCTTCACTGTCGCGGACGAGGTGCGCCCGAGCGCGAAGGCCGCCGTCTCCCAGCTGCAGCGCATGGGGCTCTCGACCGTGTTGCTCACCGGCGACACCGCGGCCGCCGCGCGCCGCGTGGCCGACGAGCTCGGCATCTCCGAGGTGCGCGCCGAAGTCATGCCCGCCGACAAGGCCGGGGTCATCGCGGCGCTGCAGGCCGACGGGCACCGGGTCGCGATGGTCGGTGACGGCATCAACGACGCCGCCGCCCTCGGCACCGCCGATCTCGGCATGGCGGTGGTCTCCGGAACCGACATCGCGCTGAAGTCGGCCGACATCATCCTGGTGCGCGACGATCTGCGGGTGATCGCCGATGCGATCGCGCTGTCGCGGCGCACGCTGCGGACCATCCGCGGCAACCTGGTGTGGGCCTTCGGCTACAACGTTGCCGCGATCCCCCTGGCTGCGGCGGGCCTGTTGAACCCGCTGATCTCGGCCGCGGCGATGTCGCTGTCGTCGGTGCTGGTGGTCTGGAACAGCCTTCGCCTGCGGTCGGCGAAGGCGCGTCGCTAGCGGCATCCGGGGCGGATTCCACCGCCGTCATCCGGGCGTCACAAACCCGTGCGAGGATACCTCGGTGCAACGCTCCGTCCTCGCCGAACTCGACCTCGATCTCACCTCGACGACCGACCTGATCTTCCAGATCTCGGCCGCCCAGAACGTGCAGACCTCGAGTGAGAATCTGACGTTCCGTCAGGGTGAGCGCATCTACACCCCGACGGAGATCGTCGATCAGTCCGGCAGCCGCCTGCACCGTCTCACGGCCGAGGCGGGCGCCCTCGAGGTGCGCTACGACGCGATCGTGGAGGGGCAGTCCTCCAACGGTCACACGAGCGACCTCGAGGCGATCACCTACCTGCGGCCGAGCCGCTACTGCCAGTCCGACGAGGTGTTCACGCAGGCCCGACGCCAGTTCAAGGGCCTCACCGGCCACGACCTCATCGCCGCGGTGACCTCCTTCGTCTCGACGAGCACGACCTACACCCCGGGACTCAGCCTCGGCACCGACAGTGCGGTGACCACCCTCATGACCGGGCAGGGTGTCTGCCGTGACTACGCGCATGTGGTGATCGCGCTGCTGCGCGCGATGGACATGCCCGCCCGCTACACCGCGTGCTTCGCCCCGGGCCTTCGCCCGATGGACTTCCACGCCGTCGCCGAGGCCTATCACGACGGCGCCTGGTACGTCATCGACGCGACCCGCCTGGCGAACCGCCGCTCGCTCGTGCGCATCGCCACGGGGCGCGACGCGGCCGACTGCGCGTTCCTCAGCTATTACGGCGGCAACGTGCGGCTCGCCCGCATGAACGTCGACGCGTGGGTGACCGACGTCCCCGAGGGGCAGCCCGCCGAGGAGCTCGTCGACCCGGCCGTCGACGACCACGAGTCGCTCGTGCAGCTCGTCTGACGCGGAAGGATGCGCCGCGCCCGCCCGTAGACTTGTCGGGCTATGGATCCCGAAGCCCTCTCTACGCTCCTGCTCGATGTCGTCCGTCCCGCCGCCGAGCGGCGACGCGAGGGCGCGGGCGGCGAGCTCGCGGCATCCGACATCGTCCTCGAGCGTCCCAAGAACCGCGACCACGGCGACTGGGCCTCGAACATCGCGCTCAAGCTCGCCAAGGGCCTCGGGGCGAACCCGCGCGAGCTCGCGACCGAGATCGCCGACGCCCTGACGGCGGCGCCCGGTGTCGCGAGCGTCGAGGTGGCAGGCCCCGGCTTCATCAACATCCGACTGGATGCCGCGGCCGCCGGCGCACTCGCGAAGGTCATCGTCGAGGCGGGCGCCGCGTTCGGCACGAACGAGAGCCAGCACGGCAACACGATCAACCTGGAGTTCGTCAGCGCGAACCCGACCGGTCCGCTGCACATCGGCCACACGCGCTGGGCGGCGCTCGGCGACGCGGTGGCGCGACTGCTCCTCGCCAGCGGTGCGACGCTCGTGCGCGAGTTCTACATCAACGACGCCGGCGCGCAGATGGAGCGCTTCGGCCGCTCGGTGCTCGCCGCGGCCACCGGGGGAGAGGCACCCGAGGACGGCTACGCGGGCGCCTACATCGACGACCTCGGCCGCCGGGTGCTCGCCGCCCGCCCCGACATCGCCGACCTCGACGCCGACGAGGCGGTGATCGTCGCGCGCGATCTCGCCTACGAGTACCAGCTGGGCGAGATCCAGGCCTCGCTCGCGCGCTTCAACGTGCACTTCGACGTGTGGTTCTCCGAGCGCGTGCTGCACGCACAGCCCGAGGACGGCGGGCCGAGCCTCGTCGACGAGGCGGTCGACCGGCTGCGCGCCCAGGGACACGTGTTCGACCAGGACGACGCGGTGTGGGTGCGCACGACCGCGTTCGGCGACGACAAGGATCGCGTCATCCGACGCTCGAACGGCGAGTACACCTACTTCGCCGCCGACGCCGCCTACTACCTGAACAAGGGCGACCGCGGCTTCGCGCACAAGATCTACCTGCTCGGCGCCGACCATCACGGCTACGTGCACCGACTCAAGGCGCTCGCGGGCGCGGCGGGCGACGACCCCGACCGCGACATCGAGGTGCTCATCGGCCAGCTCGTCTCGGTCAACGGTGCACGCCTCAGCAAGCGCGCGGGCAACATCATCGAGCTCGACGACCTGCGGGACTGGCTTGGCACCGACGCGCTGCGCTACTCCCTCGCGCGCTACCCGGCCGACTCGCCGCTGACGCTGGACCCCGAGATCCTGCAGAAGCGCACGAACGACAACCCGGTCTTCTACGTGCAGTACGCCCACGCGCGCACGCACAACGTCGCCCGCAACGCGGCCGACTCCGGGGTCGACCGCTCGGCCTTCGCACCCGAGCTGCTCACGCACGAGACCGAGAGCGCGCTGCTCGGGGCGCTGCAGGAGTTCCCGCGCATCGTGGCGTTCGCCGCCGAGGTGCGCGAGCCGCACCGCGTCGCGCGCTACCTCGAGGAGCTCGCCGGTCTCTATCACCGCTGGTACGACAACTGCCGCGTCATCCCGCTCGGCGACGACACGATCGACGACGTGCACCGCACCCGCCTGTGGCTCAACGACGCCACCGGCCAGGTGCTGCGCAACGGCCTCGATCTACTGGGTGTGAGCGCCCCCGATCGCATGTGAGGCATCCGTGACCGACGACGCCCGATCGACGTTCCCGTTCGAGATCCCCGAGCAGGATGCCGCGCCGCGCCGCCGGCGCCGGTGGGTCGTGTGGGTCGTCGCGATCGTCATCGTGGCGGTGCTCGCCGTGGCGGCCTGGTTCGCCGGCGACGGGATCGCCCGTGCGATGGTGACCTCGGTCATCCAGCAGCAGGTCAAGAGTCAGCTGGCGCTCCCGGCAGATCAGCAGGTCGACGTGCAGTTGTCGGGTCAGGTCATCCCGCAGCTCATCGGCGGGCGTCTCGACGACGTGCGCGTCTCCTCGTCACAGGTGAGCGCCGGAGGGGTGACGGGCGCGGCCGACGTCACGCTGCACGGCCTCGACCTGTGGAACGATCACGCCATGACCGGCGGCGAGGGCACCATCCGCCTCGACGAGCAGCAGCTGCGCACCCTGCTCGCCGCACAGCAGGGATTCCCTGCGGAATCGGTCGGGCTGGCCGCGCCGAACGTGACGGCCTCGAGCCAGCTGTCCTTCCTTGGCGCGCAGATCCCGGTGTCGATCGCGCTCACGCCGTCCGCGAAGGACGGTGCACTCGTGCTCACCCCGGCCTCGCTCCAGATCGCGGGCGCGACGGCCACCGCCGACGACGTGCGGGCACGATTCGGGGCGCTGGCCGCGCCGCTCACCCAGTCGTGGACGATCTGCGTGGCCGGCAGCATCCCCCGTGGCATCACCCTCACGGGGGTCTCGGTCGAGGCATCCGATCTCGCGGCGACGTTCTCGATCGACGGCAGGATCCTCACCGATGCCTCGCTGCGTCAGAAGGGCTCGTGCGGCTAGCCGCCCATCCCCGGCGCTGTATGCCCGGTGCCCTAGACTCGTGCCGTCCCGTTGTGTCACCGCGCCGCACGGTGCGGGCGCGTGGGTTTCACCGCGCCGCAGCATCCGTCGATTGGTTCCCGTCCGTGTCCGCCTCGCCCGACCGCCCCACCGTGCCGACCTGGCTCGAGGTGCCGCGCGACGCCAATGACCTGGCTGAGCGTGTGTGGCCGGCGTCGGCGACACGGGATGCCGCGGGCGCGCTGCAGCTCGCGGGCGTCACCGCACCGGCGCTCGCGGCCCGCTTCGGCACCCCTCTCTACGTGATCGACGAGGACGAGGTGCGGGGCCGTGCTTCCCACATGCTCGCGGCCTTCACGGCGGCGGCGGCACGACATGGGGTGTCGGCGCGCGTCTACTACGCCGGCAAGGCGTTCCTGTCGACCGAGGTCGTGCGCTGGGTGACCCAGGAGGGTCTTGCCGTCGACGTGGCGAGCGAGGGTGAGCTCGCCGTCGCGCTCGCGGCCGGCGCGGACCCGTCCCGCATCGGCGTGCACGGCAACAACAAGTCCGTCGCGCAGCTGGAGCGCGCCGTCGCCGCGGGCGTCGGCTCGATCGTCCTCGACAGTCTCGAGGAGCTTGATCGGCTCAGCGCGATCGTCGCTCGCACCGGGGCGACCCAGCCGGTGCTCGTGCGGGTCGTGAGCGGTGTGCACGCCGAGACCCACGACTTCCTCGCGACCGCCCACGAGGACCAGAAGTTCGGCTTCGCCCTCGCCGATGCGCCGGCGGTCGTCGCCCGCATCCGTGCGACTGTGGGCCTGCAGTTCATCGGACTGCACTGCCACATCGGCTCCCAGATCTTCGGGTCTGCCGGCTTCGCCGAGTCGGCCCGCCGTCTCGTGGCCGTGCACGCCGAGCTGCTCGCCGCCGGTGCCGTGCCCGTGCTGAACCTCGGTGGCGGGTTCGGCATCGCCTACACCCGGGTCGACGTGCCGAGCCCGATCGACGAGCTCGCGGAGCAGATCGTCGACGGTGTCGCGCTGGCGTGCGCCGAGCGCGGCATCCCGATCCCCCACCTGGCCTTCGAGCCCGGACGCGCGATCGTCGGGCCCGCCGGCGTCACGCTGTACACGGTCGGCACGGTCAAGCCGGTGCGGGTCTCCGACGACCTCACCCGCACCTACGTGAGCGTCGACGGCGGGATGAGTGACAACGCCCGCCCCGCGCTGTACGGCGCCCACTACTCCGCGCGACTCGCGAGCCGTGTGAGCAGCGCCGATGCGGCACTCGTACGCGTGGTGGGCATGCACTGCGAGTCCGGCGACATCGTCGTCGACGCCGAATACCTTCCCGGGGACGTCGCCGCCGACGACCTGCTCGCCGTGCCCGCGACAGGTGCCTACTGCTTCTCGCTCGCGAGCAACTACAACTACGTGCCCCGCCCGCCCGTCGTCGCCGTGCGCGGCGGCGAGGCGCGCGTGATCGTGCGCGGAGAGACCATCGATGACCTCCTGGCGCGCGATGCCGGGGTCGCCCTCGAAAGGAACGCATGACCGACTACCGACTGCTGCGCGTCGCCCTGTTGGGCGCCGGCGCGGTGGGCAGCCAGGTGGCCGCCCTGCTGCTCAAGCACGCCGACGAGCTCGCCGACCGCGCGGGCGCCCGTCTCCAGCTCGCAGGGATCGCCGTGCGCAGCCTCGACGCCCCGCGCGACACGGAGCTCCCTCGCGAGTTGTTCACGACCGACGCGGCGAGCCTCATCGCCTCGAGCGACATCGTCATCGAGCTCATCGGCGGCATCGAGCCGGCCCGTGAACACATCCTGAGCGCGATCGGCTCGGGCGCCGACGTCGTCACCGCGAACAAGGCGCTGCTGGCCACCCACGGCCCCGAGATCTTCGAGGCCGCCGACCGCGTGGGCGCCTCGGTCTACTACGAGGCCGCTGCCGCCGGCGCCATCCCCATCATCCGTCCGCTGCGCGACTCGCTCGCGGGCGATCGCGTGCGACGCATCATGGGCATCGTCAACGGCACGACGAACTACATCCTCGATCGCATGGACACCGAGGGTGCCGAATTCTCCGACGTGCTCGCCGACGCGCAGCGCTTGGGATACGCAGAAGCCGACCCGACCGCCGACGTCGAGGGCTACGACGCCGCGCAGAAGGCCGCGATCCTCGCAAGCCTTGCCTTCCACACCGCTGTGCCGCTCGAGGCCGTGCACCGTGAGGGCATCACCGCCATCGACAAGGCGATCATGGATGCCGCGCGTCACGCCGGCTACGTCGTGAAGCTGCTCGCGGTGTGCGAGCGCCTCGACGGACAGGACGACAGCCCGACCGGTGAGGCGATCTCGGTGCGCGTCTACCCGGCGCTCGTTCCCCGCAGCCACCCCCTCGCGAGCGTCCACGGCGCCAACAACGCCGTGTTCGTCGAGGCCGAGGCCGCCGGCCCTCTCATGTTCTACGGCGCCGGCGCCGGCGGCGTGCAGACCGCGTCCGCCGTGCTCGGCGACGTCGTGTCGGCCGCACGCCGTCACATCGCCGGCGGTGTCGGCGTGGGGGAGTCCACGCGCGCCAACCTCCCCGTCGTCGAGGTCGGCCGCGTCGTGACCCGCTACCAGATCACGCTCGAGGTCGTCGACCAGCCGGGCGTCCTCTCCACCGTCGCCGGACTCCTCAGCGACGGCCACGTCTCGATCGCCACGGTCGAGCAGACCACCACCATCGGTGAATCGGATGCCGCGGCCACCGCGCGTCTGGTCATCGGCACGCACAAGGCCAAGGAGCAGGACCTGAGCGCCACCGTCGAACGACTCGCCGCGAGCGAGGTCGTCGCACGGGTGGTCTCGGTGCTGCGCGTCGAAGGGAACTGACATGGCACACGTCTGGCGCGGAGTCCTGCGCGAATACGCCGACCGCCTCGGGGTGACCGAGGCATCCACCGTCGTCACGCTCGGGGAAGGCGGCACGCCGCTCATCCCGGCCCAGGCGCTGTCCCAGCGCACGGGCGCCGACGTCTGGGTGAAGTTCGAGGGCATGAACCCGACCGGCTCCTTCAAGGATCGCGGCATGACCGTCGCGCTCTCCCGCGCCGTCGAGCACGGCGCGAAGGCCGTCATCTGCGCGTCGACGGGGAACACGTCCGCGTCGGCCGCGGCCTACGCGGCGCACGCCGGCATCACCGCCGCCGTGCTCGTGCCCGAGGGCAAGATCGCGATGGGCAAGCTCAGCCAGGCGGTCGCCCACGGCGGGCGCCTCATCCAGGTGCGCGGCAACTTCGACGACTGCCTCGAGATCGCCCGCGAACTCGCAGCGCACTACCCGGTGCACCTCGTGAACTCCGTCAACCCCGACCGCCTCGACGGCCAGAAGACCGCGGCCTACGAGGTCGTCTCGCAGCTCGGCGACGCCCCGGACTTCCATTTCATCCCGGTCGGCAACGCCGGAAACTACACGGCCTACACCCGCGGCTACCGTGAGGAGGCCGACCGCGGTGTCTCGACCCGCGTGCCGCGCATGTTCGGGTTCCAGGCCGAGGGCTCGGCGCCGCTCGTGCGGGGCGAGGTCGTGAAGAACCCCGAGACGGTGGCGAGCGCCATCCGCATCGGCAACCCCGCCTCCTGGGACTTCGCGATCGAGGCGCGAGAGGCCACCGACGGCTACTTCGGCGCGATCGACGACGCACGGATCCTCGCGGCGCAGAAGCTCCTCGCCGAGACGGCGGGCGTGTTCGTCGAGCCGGCCTCCGCGATCAGCGTCGCGGGCCTGCTCGACCGTGCCGAGGCGGGCGTCATCCCCGCCGGCGCGCGTGTCGTGCTCACCGTCACCGGCCACGGGCTCAAGGACCCCCAGTGGGTGCTCAAGGGCGCGGACGGCGTCGACGTGACCCCCACGGTCGTCGACGCGGCGACCAGCGAGGTCGCCTCGGTGCTCGGCCTCGCGCCCGCCGAGGCATCCGCGTGAGCGTGCCCCCGGGTCGTCGCGCCGTCGTCCGCGTGCCGGCGACGAGCGCGAACCTCGGCCCGGGCTTCGACACGCTCGGCCTCGCGCTGAGCGTCTACGACGAGGTGACGGTCACAGCTCTCGCCGACGACCGTCTCGAGATCGAGGTCACCGGCGCGGGCGCGGACGGTGTGCCGCGGGATGCCTCGCATCTCGTCGTGCGTGCGATGGCCTACGCGTTCGAGGCCGTGTCGCGCACGCTGCCCGGCATCCGGCTCGAGGCCCACAACGTCATCCCCCACGGCCGCGGCATGGGGTCCTCCGGCGCCGCGGTGGTGTCGGGCCTGCTCGCCGCGAAGGGCCTGCTCGAGGGTGACGTCGAGCTCGGCCCCGACCTGCTGCTGCGCCTCGCGACCGAGCTCGAGGGGCACCCCGACAACGTCGCGCCGGCGTTGTTCGGCGGCCTCACGATCGCCTGGGTCGACGAGCTCGGTCCGCAGCACAAGAAGCTGCTCGTGCACCGCGGCGTCTCGCCGATCGTGTTCGTGCCCGAGTTCACCATGTCGACGTCCGTGGCGCGCTCCCTGCAGCCGCTGCAGGTGTCGCGCGAGGACGCGGTGTTCAACGTGTCCCGCTCGGCGCTGCTGATCGCCGCGCTGACCCAGAGCCCCGAGCTGCTGATGGCCGCCACCGAGGACAAGCTGCACCAGAATTACCGGGCCGCAGCGATGCCGGAGACCGATCTCCTCGTGCGCGAGCTGCGCGCGGCGGGGTTCCCCGCCGTCGTGTCGGGGGCGGGCCCGAGCGTGCTCGTGCTCGCCGACGGCCCGGGCCGTCGCCTCGAGGCGGCGGCCCTCGCCGCGACGCGCACCGAAACGCCGTGGGAGGCGCTCATGCTGGCCGTCGATGTGAGGGGTGGTACAGTGAACACCGACGCGGAGGGTGCCTCGTAACGTCGTTTACACGGCCTCCGTCGCAATCTGCGAAACCGCGCGATCCCTGAAATCCGATTTCCGAGCCACGCTCGATCGGTCCCGAGGATCCTCTTCGGGTGGGCGGATGTCTCTCTGTCGATGTCCGTAGTCGTCGCGCGCCCCATCCTCTACAAGGGAGTACTCGTGGAGTCCATCTCCGAGATCCAGACCGAAGACAACACCACCCCGGCCGACGCGGCGCTGCCGTTCGAGGGCCCCGACATCGAGGTGCCGAGCGACCAGCCGGCGCCGGCCGATGCCACCCCCGCGGCCGCCGACGCGCCCGCTGCCGAGGCCGACGCACCCGCGCGCAAGACGGCCCGTAAGCCCGCCCGCCGCCGCGTCTCGGCACTCGCCGCCGACCTCGGCGTCGACGCCAAGACCGTCATCGCTCGCGCCGCCGAGCTCGGTGCGAGCCTGAAGAGCGCGCAGTCGGCCGTCGACGACGACCTCGCTGCGCAGCTCACCGCATCCTTCGCCGAGCCCGCTGACGCCGCCGCGGTCGAGCCGGCGGCGGTCGACACCGTCGAGGGTGACCTGGCCACCGAGGGGGATGCCGCGGCATCCGCCGCCGACGAGGCGCCGGCCGACGCCGCCGCGGCCGGTGAGACCGAGGGCGCCGAGCAGGCCGACGGCGAGCCCGCCGAGGGCGAGCAGCCCACCGGTAGCCGTCGCAGCCGTAGCCGCAACCGGAACCGCAACCGCAACCGCAACGCCAACGGCGGCGAGCAGGGCCAGGCGCCCGCCGCGAGCGAGTCCTCGGACGACGCGCAGGCCGCCCCGGCGATCGCCGGCGGCGCGCAGACCCCCGCCCAGAGCCGCAACCGTCAGCGCAACAAGCGCCGCGGTCAGAGCCAGACCGGTGACGAGTTCGAGACCGAGATCGGCGAAGACGACGTGCTGCTGCCGATCGCCGGCATCCTCGACGTGCTCGACAACTACGCCTTCGTGCGCACGACCGGCTACCTTCCCGGCCCGAGCGACGTCTACGTCTCGCTCGGCCAGGTCAAGAAGTACAACCTGCGCAAGGGTGACGCGATCGTCGGCGCGATCAAGCAGCCGCGCGAGAACGAGGCACCCAGCCGCCAGAAGTACAACGCCCTCGTCAAGGTGGACTCGGTCAACGGCCTCGCCCCCGACGACGCCGAGAACCGCGTCGAGTTCGGCAAGCTCACCCCGCTCTATCCGCAGGAGCGCCTGCGTCTCGAGACGGCGCCGGAGAAGCTCACGCAGCGCATCATCGACCTGGTCGCCCCCATCGGCAAGGGTCAGCGCGGCCTGATCGTCGCGCCCCCGAAGGCGGGCAAGACGATCGTGCTGCAGCAGATCGCGAACGCGATCGCGACCAACAACCCCGAGGTCCACCTCATGGTCGTGCTCGTCGACGAGCGGCCCGAAGAGGTCACCGACATGCAGCGGACGGTCCGCGGCGAGGTCATCGCCTCGACCTTCGACCGTCCCGCCGAAGACCACACCACCGTCGCCGAGCTCGCCATCGAGCGCGCCAAGCGCCTCGTCGAGCTCGGTCGCGACGTCGTCGTTCTGCTCGACTCGATCACCCGTCTCGGCCGCGCCTACAACGTCTCAGCGCCCACGAGCGGCCGCGTGCTCTCGGGCGGTGTGGACGCCTCGGCGCTGTACCCGCCCAAGCGCTTCTTCGGCGCGGCGCGCAACATCGAGAACGGCGGCTCGCTGACGATCCTCGCGACGGCGCTCGTCGAGACCGGCTCCAAGATGGACGACGTCATCTTCGAGGAGTTCAAGGGCACCGGCAACAGCGAGCTGCGCCTCTCGCGCCAGCTCGCCGACAAGCGCATCTTCCCGGCCGTCGACGTGAACGCGTCGAGCACGCGCCGCGAGGAGATGCTGCTGTCGGCCGACGAGGTCAAGATCACGTGGAAGCTGCGCCGCGCACTCGCCGGCCTCGACGCCCAGCAGGCGCTCGAGGTCGTGCTCGGCAAGCTCAAGGAGACGCAGTCGAACGTCGAGTTCCTCGTGCAGATGCAGAAGTCGATCCCGGCGCCCGCCGGTGGCGGCCACTCGCACGGACACGAGAACAACATCCGCTGATCCGGGTTCGCCGTGGCTGAACCCGCGATGTTCGACTCGGTCCGCCAGCTGATCGACGAGCACAAGGCCGTCCAGGAGGAGCTCTCCGACCCGGCCGTGCACGCCGATGCGGCGCGCGCGAAGCGCGTCAACCGGCGCTACGCCGAGCTGTCGAAGATCGTGCACGCCTACGAGGCGTGGGGCGCGGCATCCGATGATCTGGATGCCGCGCGCGAGCTCGCCCGCGAGGACGACGCCTTCGCGGCGGAGGTCCCGGCGCTGCAGGAGCGCCTGGCGACCCTGCAGGAGCGCCTGCGACGCCTGCTGATTCCGCGTGATCCCGACGATGCGCGCGACGTGATCATGGAGATCAAGCAGGGCGAGGGCGGCGCGGAGAGCGCGCTGTTAGCCGCCGACCTGCTGCGTATGTACCTGCAGTACGCCGCCTCGATGGGGTGGAAGACCGAACTGCTCGAGCGCAACGAGTCCGACCTCGGCGGTTACAAGGACGTGCAGGTCGCGATCAAGGGCGCGGCCGGCGACCCGTCGCAGGGCGTGTGGGCGCATCTGAAGTACGAGGGCGGGGTGCACCGCGTCCAGCGGGTTCCGGCGACCGAGTCACAGGGACGCATCCACACCTCGACGACCGGGGTGCTGGTGTTCCCTGAGGTCGACGAGCCCGAAGAGATCCACATCGACGCGAACGACCTGAAGATCGACGTCTTCCGGTCGTCGGGGCCGGGGGGTCAGTCGGTGAACACGACCGACTCAGCGGTACGCATCACCCACCTCCCGACAGGCATCGTCGTCTCGATGCAGAACGAGAAGAGCCAGCTGCAGAACCGCGAGGCGGGAATGCGCGTGCTGCGGGCACGCCTGCTCGCCCAGCAGCAGGAGGAGCTTGCGGCGGCCGCCTCCGACGCGCGTCGATCGCAGATCCGCGGCATGGACCGCTCGGAGCGCATCCGCACGTACAACTTCCCCGAGAACCGCATCGCCGATCACCGCACCGGCTACAAGGCGTACAACCTCGACCAGGTGATGGACGGCGCCCTCGCGCCGGTCATCGACGCGTGCATCGCCGCGGACGAGGAAGAGCGTCTCGCGGCCCTCGCCGCGGACTGATCACACGCCGCGCCGACCGCGCCCGCTGCGCACCCATGCGCACCTCGCGCCGTGCGCGGTCACGCCGCGCCCCACCTCGGGCCGCGTCATCCGCGACCTCGTCGCCGTCCCCGCGGGCCGTGTCAGATGTGGTACTCGGGCGTGGTCAGGATGCTGCGCGTGTCGTCGCCGTCGCGGCGCGGGCGCGCCTTGGCGGGGATGCCGACGATCACGGAGTCGTCGGGCGCGTCGCGCGTCACGACGGCGTTCGCGCCGATCACGGATCCCGCACCGATGCGCACCGGCCCGAGCACCTTCGCGCCCGCGCCGATCGCCACTCCGTCGCCGATCGTGGGGTGTCGCTTGCCGGCGTCGCGCGTGCGACCGCCGAGGGTGACCCCGTGGTAGAGCAGCACGTCGTCGCCGACCTCGGCCGTCTCGCCGATGACGACGCCCATGCCGTGGTCGATGAACAGGCGCCGGCCGATCGTGGCGCCCGGGTGGATCTCGATGCCGGTGAGCCAGCGGGTCAGCTGCGAGCCGGCGCGGGCGAGGAAGCGCACCCGGCGCACCCACAGCGCATGCCACACGCGGTGCGACCACACCGCGTGCAGCCCGGGATAGAGCAGCGCGATCTCGAGGGAGGAGCGGGCGGCGGGGTCGCGGAGGCGGGCGGCCGCGAGATCCTCCCGCAGCCGCCGCAGCATCCCGCCGCCCGTCATCTCACTCCTCGCGCAGGTGCTCGTAGAGCGCGGTCGAGAGGTAGCGCTCGCCGTTGGACGGGATGATCACGACGATGTTCTTGCCGGCGGCCTCGGGGCGCGCAGCGATCTGCTGGGCGGCCCAGAGCGCCGCACCCGACGACATGCCGACGAGGATGCCCTCGCGGGCACCGGCCTCGCGGGCGACACGGATCGCATCGTCGAACTCGACGTCGATGACCTCGTCGATGATCTCGCGGTTGAGGATCGCGGGCACGAAGTTCGGGCCGATGCCCTGGATCTTGTGCGGTCCCGGGTGGCCCTTGGTGAGGATGGGGGAGTCGGCCGGCTCGACGGCGATGACCTTCGCGCCGGGCACGCGCTCCTTGAGCACCTCGCCGACGCCGGTGATGGTGCCGCCGGTGCCGATGCCGGCGACGAAGTAGTCGACCTGGCCGTCGGTGTCGCGCAGGATCTCCTCCGCGGTGGTCTTGCGGTGGATCGCGGGGTTCGCCTCGTTCTCGAACTGGCGGGCCCACACGGCGCCGGGGGTCTCGGCGACGATGCGCTTCGCCTCTTCGACGGCGAACGACATGCCCTTGGTGGGGTCGGTGAGCACGAGCTCGGCGCCGAACGCCTTGAGCAGCAGGCGGCGCTCCTTCGACATCGACGCGGGCATCGTGATGATGACGCGGTAGCCGCGGGCGGCGCCGACCATGGCGAGGGCGATGCCGGTGTTGCCGCTCGTGGACTCGACGATCGTTCCGCCGGGCGTGAGTTCGCCGGAGGCCTCGGCGGCGTCGACGATCGCGATGCCGAGGCGGTCCTTCACGCTGGATGCGGGGTTGTAGAACTCGAGCTTGCCGAGGATGTGGCCGCCGAGGCCTTCGCCGATGCGGCTGAACCGCACGAGCGGCGTGTTGCCGAACGCGCTGGTGATGTCGTCGTGGATCGCGGGCATGTCGGGGCTGCCTTCTCTCGCTGGTTCCCTGTCGTCGCGCGTCTGCGCGCGCACCGCGCCCAGCCTATGCGAGCGGATGCGATGAGGAGGCTGTGTGACGGGAGCCGGGTCGGCGGTGCGGCCGATAAACTGGGAGGCGCCCATGCCCGAGACCGCACTGCACCCCGGCGATCTGCCCGACGTCGTCGCGTCCGAGCGTCCTGAGACGCTCGCCGACGCGCTGCGCGCCGCTGCGGCGACCCTCGCGCGTGCGGGAGTGGCAGACGCGACCGTCGACGCCGAGCTGCTCGCGGCACACGTGCGCGGCGGCGGGCGCGGCGAGGTGCAGGCGGCTGCGCTGCGCGGCGACGCGATCTCCGAACCGGATGCCGCGTCCTTCGCGTCCCTCGTCGAGCGCCGCGCTGCGCGCGAGCCGCTGCAGCACATCACCGGCCGCGCGCCGTTCCGTCACCTGGAGCTGAGGGTCGGCCCGGGGGTGTTCGTGCCCCGCCCCGAGACCGAGCTGCTCGCGCAGATCGCGATCGATGCGCTGCGCGCCGCGGCATCCCCTTCGCCGATCGCCGTCGATCTCGGCACCGGATCCGGTGCCATCGCCCTGTCGCTGGCGACCGAGGTGCCGCACGCTCGGGTGCACGCGGCCGAGAACTCCGTCGACGCCTTCGTGTGGACGAAGGAGAACTTCGCCGAGGTCGGCGCCGAGAACGCACGTCTCGCGTTCATCGACCTGGCCGTCGCATTCCCCGAGCTCGACGGCACCGTCTCGGTGCTGGTGTCGAACCCTCCCTACGTGCCGGATGCCGCGACCCCCCGCGACCCCGAGGTGCGGCTGTTCGATCCGCCCGCGGCCCTCTACGGAGGCGAGGACGGCCTCGACGTCGTGCGCACCCTCGCGCAGGTCGGGCTGCGACTCGTGCACTCCGGCGGACTCATCGCCATCGAGCACGGCGAGCTGCAGGGAGCGGGCGTGAGGGACGCGCTCGCCGAGGCCGGCTGGCACTCCGCGGCGACCCACCGCGACCTGACGCTGCGCGACCGGGTCACCACGGCGCTGCGGCCCTGACCGCCCAGCCGGGCCGAACTAGACTGGCCCAGTCATGTCTTCCCTCTTCGATTGCCGCGACGAGGCCGAGCTTCTCGCGGGCATGCGTCAGGCGCGCCAGGCCATCGGTCGCGGCGAGCTCATCGTCCTCCCCACCGACACCGTCTACGGCGTGGCCGCCGACGCGTTCTCCCCGGCTGCCGTCGCGCGTCTGCTGGCGGCGAAGGGCCGTGGCCGTCAGCAGCCCCCGCCTGTGCTCGTGCCCGGCGTGAACACGCTGCGGGCGCTCGTGAGCGAGGTGCCCGAGCCCATCGACCGCCTCATCGGCTCGCACTGGCCCGGCGGGCTCACGATCGTGCTGCCGGCCCAGCCCTCGCTCGCCTGGGACCTCGGTGACACCCGCGGCACCGTGGCCGTGCGCATGCCCGCCCATCGTCTGGCGATCGAGCTGCTGGAGGAGACCGGACCGCTCGCGGTCTCGAGCGCCAACCTGACCGGCGCCCCGGCCGCGATCGTCGCGAAGGAGGCGGAGCGGATGCTGCGCGACAGCGTCGCCGTCTATCTCGATGACGGCCCGGCCACCGCGGGCTTCGCCTCGACGATCATCGACGCCACCGGGCTCTGCGCCGGTCGTCAGGGAACCGTGCGCGTCCTGCGCGACGGGGTCGTGTCCCGCGCCGAACTGCGCTCCGTGCTGGGCGATGCGCTCGAACCAGACCCGGGGACGTGAAGCAGTACCTGTTCACCGCGCTGGTCACCGCGGTGCTCACGTTCGTGCTCGCCGGGGCGGTGTGGCGCCTCGCGCTGCGCTTCAAGCTCTACCCGGCCATCCGCGAACGCGACGTGCACACGCGGCCGACGCCGCGCCTGGGGGGCATCGCCATGTTCCTCGGCATCGTCGTGGCCTTCGGATTCACCGCGCAGAACGACTTCTTCCACCGGGTGTGGATCGACCCGCAGCCGGTCCTCGCGATCCTCGCCGCGACCGTGCTCATCGTCGCTGTCGGCATAGCCGACGACCTGTGGGACCTCGACTGGATGATCAAGCTCGCGGCGCAGGTCGGCGCGGCCGCGATCATCGCGTGGTTCGGGGGCATCCAGATCTACTCGCTCCCCGTCGGCGGCCTCACGGTGGGGTCGAGCTGGATGAGCGTCGTCCTCACGATCCTGTCGATCGTGGTGGTCATGAACGCGGTCAACTTCATCGACGGGCTCGACGGCCTCGTCGCCGGCGTCGCGCTCATCGCGAACGGCGTCTTCTTCGCGTGGTCGTACCTTCTGGTGCGCGACACCGGCCAGAGCACGTACTCGAACCTCGCCTCCCTCATCGCCGTCGTGCTCGTCGGCGCGTGCGTCGGGTTCCTCCCGTGGAACTGGAGCCCCGCGAAGATGTTCATGGGCGACTCGGGCGCGCTCATGCTGGGACTCCTCATGGCCACCAGCGGCATCGCCGTCACGGGTCAGCTCAACCCCGCGACGCTCGACCCCGAGACCCTCGGACGCTCGCAGCTGCTCGGTGCCTTCATCCCGGTGCTGCTCCCGGTGGCCGTCGTCATCCTGCCGCTGCTCGACTTCGGTCTCGCCGTGATCCGGCGCACGGGGGCGGGGCGCTCGCCCTTCTCGCCCGACCGCAAGCACCTGCACCACCGGCTGCTCGACCTCGGTCACTCCGACCGCTCGGCCGTGCTGATCTTCTACGCATGGGCCGCCATCGTCGGGCTCGCCGTGCTGCTCATGTACATCGCCACCCGTGAGAACTGGCCCGGCCAGTACTGGATCGGCGTGGGCTTCGGCGTCCTCGGTGGCGCGGCCTGCGTGATCGTCACCGCCCTGCCGTCCCGGCGCCGCCGCCCCGACCCCCGAGCGAAAGACCCCGCATGATGTCGTCTCCCGTTTCCAGCACTCCCGTCCTGCGGGCCACGCTCCAGTGGTCGGCATGGGCCGCCCTCGCGCTCGCGGTCATCGCGGGCGTGGCCGGGTTCATCGCCGCCGGCCCCTCCGGCCTCGTCAGCGGGCTGGCCGGTGTCGTCGTCGGCGCGGTGTTCCTCTCGATCACCTCGGGCAGCATCCTCATCGCGAACCGCTGGTTCGGCGACGCGCTCTATGTGCCGATCTTCTTCGCGATCGTGCTGGGCGGCTGGCTGCTGAAGATCGTGCTGTTCGTGGTCGCGATGCTCGTGCTGCGGGGGCAGCCGTGGATCGCTCCGCAGGCCTTCTTCCTCGCGCTGGTCGCGGCTGTGATCGGGTCCCTCGTCGTGGACGTGGTCGTGCTGGCGAGGATGCGGCTGCCCCATGTCAGCGACACGACGCTCCCGACCGACCCGGAAGCGGGGGAGCGCAAGGACCCGCAACCTCCGAGCGGCACCTGAACCTCCAGCGGTTTGATAGGGTTGGACACGCACCCGACCGCGAGCGCCTGAGTGCCGGCCCTGGGGTGCACCCCGACCCATCGTCGTACCGATTTCTTTCGGTGCCCCGGAGCTGGAGCCTGTGCTGTTTCATCACGCTGCGACTGTGATCGCGAATGCCGAGTCCACGGGCGACGGTGGTTTCCACGCCCCCTCCATCGGAGAGTTCTTCCCTGACGCGGTGCTGTTCGCGGGAACGCCCTTCGCCCTCACGCGGATCAACCTGATCCAGATCCTCGCGACCGTCGTGCTCATCACGCTGTTCCTGCTCGCGACCCGCCGCATGCGCCTCGTGCCGACCCGGTTCCAGAGCGTCGCCGAACTCGGTCTCGACTTCGTGCGCAACGGCATCGCCCACGACCTGCTCGGCAAGAAGGACGGCAACCGCTTCCTGCCGATCCTGACCACCATCTTCTTCATGGTGCTGTTCATGAACCTCACGGGTGTCGTGCCGTTCCTGAACATCGCCGGTACGAGCATCATCGCGGTGCCGCTGCTGCTCGCGATCGTCTCCTACATCACGTTCATCTACGCCGGTGTCAAGAAGAGCCCGAAGAACTTCTTCAAGAACGCGCTGCTCCCGTCGGGCGTGCCGTGGCCGCTCTACTTCATCATCGTCCCGCTCGAGTTTCTCTCGACCTTCATCATCCGCCCGGTGACGCTCACCCTCCGTCTGCTGATGAACATGATCGTCGGGCACCTGATGCTGGTGCTCTTCTTCTCGGCCACCTGGTTCTTCACGGTCGAGCTCAGCGGCTGGTGGACGGCCCTCGGTCTCGGCACCCTGGCCTTCGGCTTCGTCTTCACCCTCTTCGAACTCTTCGTCGCCTTCCTCCAGGCGTACGTCTTCACGATCCTCACCGCGGTCTACATCCAGCTCGCGGTCGCGGAAGAGCACTGATCCGGTCGGCATCCGCCGCCCACAACCGAAAGGAATAACCCCGTGGACGCAACTACGGTTCTCGCCGACGTCTCCGGTTCGCTCGCGACGGTCGGCTACGGTCTCGCCGCCATCGGCCCCGCCATCGGCGTGGGCATCGTGGTCGGCAAGACCATCGAGGGCGTCGCCCGCCAGCCCGAGCTCGCAGGCCGCCTCCAGGTGCTGATGTTCATCGGTATCGCCTTCACCGAGGCCCTCGCGTTCATCGGTATCGCGACCGGCTTCATCTTCGGCTTCTGATCGCGAACGACTTCAAGTAAGGAGACAGGATGCTTCCCGCTCTTGTCACCCGCGCCGCCACGGAGGCGGGGCAGAACCCGCTGCTGCCCGCGGTCTACGACATCGTGTGGTCCGCGGTCTGCTTCGTCGTCATCCTCCTGGTGTTCTGGCGTGTGATCCTGCCGCGCATGCAGAAGCTGCTCGACGAGCGCTCCGCAGCGATCGAGGGCAACATCGCGAAGGCCGACGAGGCCCAGCGCCAGGCCGAGGCCGCGCTCGAGGAGTACACCGCGCAGCTCGCCGCCGCCCGCAAGGAGGCCGGTGAGATCCGCGAGTCCGCCCGCGAGGAGGGCAAGCAGATCGTCGCCGAGGCGAAGGATGCCGCGACCTCCGAGGCCGCGCGCGTCACCGCACAGGCCCACGCACAGATCGAGGCCGAGCGCCAGGCGGCCCTCGTCTCCCTCCGGGGTGAGGTCGGTGCGCTCGCGCTCGATCTCGCCGGCGGCGTGATCGGCGAGAAGCTGAAGGACGACGCGTCCGCGCAGGGCGTCGTCGACCGCTTCCTCGCCGACCTCGAGGCATCCGAGAAGGCGACGAAGTAATGGGCGCCGCGACCACTCACGCACAGGAGGCCGCGAACGCGGCACTGTCGACGACGGCGGGTGTCGACCTCACGGTCGCCACCGAGCTGTTCCAGGCAGCGCGCGCGCTCGCGCACCGTCCGACCCTTGCCGGCGCACTCGCCGACTGGGCGGCGACCCCGGAGTCGCGCGCGAAGGTGGTCGAGGACGTCTTCGGCGCCGCCGTGTCGCCCGTCACCCGTCAGGTGCTCGCGGCCGCAGCCGTCGAGCGTTGGTCGTCGGCGCACGACTTCGTGTTCGGCGTGGAGGAACTGGCCGTTCGTGCCGCCTCCAAGGCCGCGCCGTCCGCCGACGTCGAGGGTGAGCTGTTCCGGGTGTCGCGAACGATCGCCGACAACCCGCAGCTCGAGCTCGCGCTCGGCAGCCGGCTCGGCGACGCCGAAGCGAAAGGCGAGCTCGTCGAGACGCTTCTCGGCGGACGTGCGTCCGAGGCGACGACGCTGATCGTGTCGTCGCTGGTGCGCCAGCCGGGCGAGCGCCGGGTACGCGAGGTTCTCTCGCGCGCCATGCGCGTGGTCGCCGCGGAACGCGAGCGCACCGTCGCGACGGTCGTGAGCGCTGTGGCGCTGACCGACGCGCAGACCGAGCGACTGGGCGCGGCGCTGGCCGCGCGTTACGGCACGCAGGTCTCGATCAACACGGTCATCGACGAGTCGATCGTCGGCGGCCTGCGCATCCAGATCGCGAACGACGTGATCGACGCGAGCGTGTCCACCCGTCTTGCGGATCTCCGCCACCGGCTGGCGGGCTAACGGGACCTCCCTCCCGACGATGAGACTTCGGGGCGATGGCCCCATGAACGAAGGAAGACAATGGCAGAACTCTCCATCAGCCCCGACGTCATCCGTGACGCGCTGAAAGACTTCGTCGCAGCGTACGAGCCCACGGGGGCCGCGGCCACCGAGGTCGGCACCGTCATCGACGCGGCCGACGGCATCGCCCACGTCGAGGGCCTGCCGGGCGTGATGGCCAACGAGCTCGTCACGTTCGCCGATGGCACGCAGGGCCTCGCCCTGAACCTCGACGAGCACGAGGTCGGTGTCGTGGTGCTCGGCGAGTTCGCCGGCATCGAGGCGGGCCAGGAGGTCACCCGCACCGGCGAGGTGCTCTCGGTCGCCGTCGGCGACGGCTACCTCGGTCGCGTGGTCGACCCGCTCGGCAACCCGATCGACGGTCTCGGTGAGATCGCGACCGAGGGCCGTCGCGCGCTCGAACTGCAGGCTCCCGGCGTCATGCAGCGCAAGAGCGTGCACGAGCCGATGCAGACCGGCATCAAGGCGATCGACGCGATGATCCCGATCGGGCGCGGTCAGCGCCAGCTGATCATCGGCGACCGCCAGACCGGCAAGACGGCGATCGCGATCGACACGATCATCAACCAGAAGGCGAACTGGGAGTCGGGCGACCCGACCAAGCAGGTGCGCTGCATCTACGTCGCCATCGGCCAGAAGGGCTCCACGATCGCGGCCGTCAAGGGTGCGCTCGAGGACGCCGGTGCGCTGGAGTACACGACCATCGTCGCGGCCCCCGCGTCCGACCCGGCCGGCTTCAAGTACCTCGCTCCCTACACCGGCTCGGCCATCGGCCAGCACTGGATGTACGGCGGCAAGCACGTCCTGATCATCTTCGACGACCTGTCGAAGCAGGCTGAGGCCTACCGCGCCGTGTCGCTGCTGCTGCGTCGTCCGCCGGGCCGCGAGGCCTACCCCGGCGACGTCTTCTACCTGCACTCGCGTCTGCTGGAGCGTTGCGCGAAGCTGAGCGACGAGCTCGGCGCGGGGTCGATGACGGGTCTCCCGATCATCGAGACCAAGGCGAACGACGTGTCGGCCTACATCCCGACCAACGTGATCTCGATCACCGACGGTCAGATCTTCCTGCAGTCCGACCTGTTCAACGCGAACCAGCGTCCGGCTGTCGACGTGGGCATCTCGGTGTCCCGCGTCGGTGGTGACGCGCAGGTCAAGTCGATCAAGAAGGTCTCGGGCACGTTGAAGCTCGAGCTGGCGCAGTACCGCTCGCTCGAGGCGTTCGCGATGTTCGCGAGCGACCTGGATGCCGCGTCCCGCCGTCAGCTCGCCCGTGGCGCGCGCCTCACCGAGCTCCTCAAGCAGCCGCAGTACTCGCCGTACCCGGTGGAAGAGCAGGTCGTCTCGATCTGGGCCGGCACCAACGGCAAGCTCGACACGATCGAGGTCGCCGACATCCTGCGCTTCGAGCGCGAGCTGCTCGACCACCTCCGCCGCTCGACCACGATCCTCGACACCCTGCGTGAGACGAACGTGCTCAGCGACGAGCTCGTCACGGAGCTCGAGAGCGCGGTCGACGCGTTCACGCTCGAGTTCCAGGCGGGCACGGGAGCGGGCATCGGCTCGGTCGGTCGCGAGGAGTTCGACGCCGCGGACGCCGATGACGTGAACCAGGAGAAGATCGTCAAGGGTCGCCGCGGCTGAGCCGCGGGAAGAGCAACTATGGGCGCACAACTCCGGGTCTACAAGCAGAAGATCTCCTCTGCTCAGACGACCAAGAAGATCACGAAGGCGATGGAACTCATCGCGGCTTCGCGCATCCAGAAGGCGATGGCGCGCGTGCGCGCGTCCTCGCCCTTCTCGCGGGCCGTGACGAGCGCCGTCTCCGCCGTGGCCACCCACTCCAACATCGATCACCCGCTGACCCGGGAGCGCGAGGTCGTCCGCCGCTCGGCGGTGGTCATCTTCTCGTCCGACCGCGGTCTCGCGGGCGCGTTCAACTCACAGATCCTCCGTGAGGGACTCGAGCTCGCGCAGCTGCTGCGCGACGAGGGCCGCGAGCCGGTGTTCTACCTCGTGGGGCGCAAGGCGGTGGGGTACTTCCAGTTCCGGCGCATCGCGAGCGCGGCCGAGTGGACCGGTGACACCGACACCCCGCAGTTCTCGACGGCCGAGGAGATCGCGGCGGCGCTGCTCGACGCGTTCGCGCTCGGTGGCGACAACGGCGGCGTCGACGAGATCCACCTCGTCTACAACCGCTTCGTCAGCATGATGACCCAGTCGCCCGAGACGGTCCGCCTGCTTCCGCTGGCGGTCGTCGAGGCGGAGGATTCGGCCTCGCACGCGGTGTACCCGCTGTACGAGTTCGAGCCCGACGCCGAGACGGTGCTCGACGCGCTGCTGCCGGTCTACATCCAGAGCCGCGTGTTCAACGCGCTCCTGCAGTCGTCGGCCGCGAAGCACGCGGCCACTCAGAAGGCGATGAAGGCGGCGAGCGACAACGCCGACAAGCTCATCACCGACTACACCCGCCTGCGCAACAACGCGCGTCAGGCCGAGATCACTCAGCAGATCGCAGAGATCGTCGGCGGCGCCGACGCTCTCTCGTCGGGCAAGTAGAGACAGGAAGACAGGACAATGACTCCCTCCGCCACCGCCGAGAAGGCCCCCACCGAGGTCGTCGGGCGCGTCGCACGCGTGACCGGCCCTGTGGTCGACATCGAGTTCCCGCACGACTCGATCCCCGACATCTACAACGCGCTCACCACCTCGATCACGATCGACGGCGAGAGCACCCCGCTGACCCTCGAGGTCGCCCAGCACCTGGGTGATGACCTCATCCGCGCCATCGCTCTGAAGCCGACCGACGGCCTCGTGCGCGGCCAGGAGGTGCGCGACACCGGCGGCCCCATCTCGGTGCCGGTCGGCGACATCACCAAGGGCAAGGTCTTCAACGTCACGGGCGACATCCTCAACGGCGCTCCGGGGGAGACCGTCGAGATCACCGAGCGCTGGGGCATCCACCGCAAGGCGCCGAGCTTCGACCAGCTCGAGTCCAAGACCGAGATGTTCGAGACGGGTATCAAGAGCATCGACCTGCTCACTCCCTACGTGCAGGGCGGCAAGATCGGCCTGTTCGGTGGTGCGGGCGTCGGCAAGACGGTCCTCATCCAGGAGATGATCCAGCGCGTCGCGCAGGACCACGGCGGTGTGTCCGTGTTCGCCGGTGTCGGCGAGCGCACCCGTGAGGGCAACGACCTCATCGGCGAGATGGAGGAGGCGGGCGTCTTCGACAAGACGGCGCTCGTGTTCGGCCAGATGGACGAGCCGCCGGGGACGCGTCTGCGCGTCGCCCTCTCGGCCCTCACCATGGCCGAGTACTTCCGCGACGTGCAGAAGCAGGACGTGCTGCTGTTCATCGACAACATCTTCCGCTTCACGCAGGCCGGTTCCGAGGTGTCGACCCTTCTCGGTCGCATGCCGTCCGCGGTGGGCTACCAGCCGAACCTCGCCGACGAGATGGGTGTGCTGCAGGAGCGCATCACCTCGACCCGCGGCCACTCGATCACGTCGCTCCAGGCCATCTACGTGCCCGCCGACGACTACACCGACCCGGCCCCGGCGACGACGTTCGCCCACCTCGACGCCACGACCGAGCTCTCCCGTGAGATCGCATCGAAGGGTCTGTACCCGGCGATCGACCCGCTCACTTCGACGAGCCGCATCCTCGACCCGCGCTACATCGGTGCGGACCACTACCGTGTGGCCACCGCCGTGAAGCAGATCCTGCAGAAGAACAAGGAACTGCAGGAGATCATCGCGATCCTCGGTGTCGACGAGCTCTCCGAAGAGGACAAGATCGTCGTGTCGCGTGCACGTCGCATCCAGCAGTTCCTCTCGCAGAACACCTACATGGCGAAGAAGTTCACCGGTGTCGAGGGCTCGACCGTCCCGATCAAGGAGACCATCGAGTCGTTCGACGCGATCGTGAAGGGCGAGTTCGACCACGTCGCCGAGCAGGCGTTCTTCAACGTCGGCGGCATCTCCGACGTCGAGGCCAAGTGGGCGCAGATCCAGAAGGAGAACGGCTGATCATGCCGCTCAACGTCACCCTGGTGTCGGCCGAGGCGGAGCTGTGGACCGGCGAGGCCAGCCTCGTCGTCGCCAAGACCGTCGAGGGCGAGATCGGTTTCATGGCCGGACACGAGCCGGTGCTCGCGATCCTCGCCAGCGGCCAGGTGCGCATCACCGGCGCCGACGGCGCGAAGGTCGTCGCGGATGCCTCGGACGGGTTCATCTCCGTCGAGGAGGACGTGGTGACGATCTTCGCCGGTCACGCGACGCTGGTCGCCTGACGTCGATTCCTCGTTCGACGCGCCGTCCGTGATCCACGGGCGGCGCGTCGCCGTCTGACCCGGAGGGTCTGCATGCTGGTGCTGCTTCCGCCGTCCGAGACCAAGCGTCCCGGAGGACTCGGCACGTTCGCCCTTGAGCGGCTGTCGTTTCCCGAGCTCGACCTTCCGCGCAGGGAGGCGATCGCCGCGCTCGCTGCACTGTCTCTGGACCCTGAACGTGCAGCGTCCGTGCTGGGGCTGAGCGCCCGTCAGCGAGACCTCGTCGCCGTCAACGCGGCGATGCCGCACGCGCCGACGCTGCCGGCCATCGATCGGTACACGGGGGTTCTCTTCGATGCGCTCGACGCCCACAGCCTCGACGCCTCGGCGCGGCGGTGGCTCGGCGGTCACGTCGCCATCCAGACGGCGCCGTTCGGGCTGGTCGGTGCGACGGACCGCATCCCCGACTACCGCTTGTCCGCGGGTGTCTCGTTGCCGGGCATCCCCGCTCAGCCACGGCACTGGGGCGCGCCGACGACCGCCGCGCTGGTCGCGGCATCCCGATCATTCGTGCTCGACCTGCGCTCTGAGGCCTACGCCGCCCTCGGGCCGGTGCCGAGCGGGGTGCCGAGCACCTACGTGCGGGTCGTCGCCGACTCGGGCGACGGCGAGGTGAGGGCCCTCAACCACTTCAACAAACGCACCAAGGGTCTGCTGGTGCGTCTGCTCGCCACGGGTCGTCCGCCGGTGCGCTCGCTCGCGGGCTTGGCATCATGGTTGCGCGCGCACGACGTGCGGGTCGACACGACCGACGCCGCCGAGTGGCGGGTGCACGCGCTCCACTGAGCGCGCACATGACGGAGGGGTCGGGATGCCGCGGCATCCCGACCCCTCCGTCATGACGATTACTTGATGAAGCGGAAGTTCACCGGGTAGCGGTAGCTGCCGCCGGCGTTCACACGCACACCACCCATGATCGAGAAGATGATGTTCACGACCCAGAGGGCGAAGAGCACGAACCCGATGAGGATGCCGAGGAACCACAGCGGCGTGAAGCCGATGATCGTGTTCACGATGATCCCGGCGATGTAGACGAGCTCCCACGTGATCTGCCAGTTCAGGGCTTCCTTGGCCTCGACGTTGGTGCGGGGTCCGCGGTCCTTGAGGATCAGCCAGATGATCAGCGAGGGCAGGAAGCCGACGATGCCACCGATGTGGGCCCACATCGCGGCCGTCTTGTCGGACTCGGGGCTGAGGGGCTGTGCGGGAGCAGCGGAGTAGGCCGGCGGAGGCGTCGGCTGTTCGGGAGTGGGGGTGGAGTCGCTCATGGGATGGCCTTTCGGAAGGCTAAGGACGGGCGATGGACGTCATCGGCCCGGCCGCGGCTGGCGGCTTACCTGAAAAGGTACTGGGAAGGCTGTTCTCGGTGCAATCATCATCCACGCCGAGCCGTCACTCAGCGCCATCTCCGGGTCGCAATCCCGCCGTTTCCCTCAGGGGCCGGGAGCGTTCCCCGTGTCAGGCGCAGGGGTTAGCGTGGACCCGTGGCCACGTCTCCCGCTCAGCGCCGTGTCGGCGCCTCCGGTCTGCTCGTCTCCGCCGCCGGGCTCGGCTGCAATAATTTCGGCCGTGCCGGCACCCGCACCGAGTCGATCGAGGGAACGCGTGCGGTGATCGATGCGGCGATCGACGCGGGCGTCACGCTGTTCGACACCGCCGATGTGTACGGCCGGGAGTTCGGGCTCAGCGAGACGCTGATGGGGGAGGCCCTCGACGGTCGCCGGGACGAGGTTCTCCTCGCGACGAAGTTCGGCCACGCGGCGCTGGCACCCGCGCGCCTCGGTGCGTCGAAGGGGTCGCGCTCCTACATCCGCTGGGCGGTCGAGGGATCGCTGCGGCGGCTGCGCACTGACCACATCGACCTCTATCAGCTGCACACCCCCGATCCCGACACCCCCATCGAGGAGACGCTCGATGCCCTCCGCGATCTGGTGCGGGAGGGGAAGGTGCGCTATCTCGGGCACTCCAACTTCGCAGGATGGCAGATGGTCGCCGCGGATGCCGCGGCATCCGATGTGCCCTTCATCTCGGCACAGAACCACTACAGCCTGCTGGCTCGCGGCTCCGAGCGCGAGGCGCTGCCGGCCGTCGAGCACCTCGGCCTCGGGTTCTTCCCCTTCTTCCCCCTCTACAACGGACTGCTCACCGGCAAGTTCACGCGCGCCGGCGGGCCGGCCGACAGCCGCATCATGAACGTGCGCCCGCACCTGTGGCGCGACGCGCCCTGGGATGCGCTCGAGGGGTATCAGCGCTTCTGCGACGCGCGCGGCATCACCATGCTCGAGGCGACGTTCGGCTGGCTCCTCGCGCGCCCCGCGACCTCGAGCGTCATCGCCGGGGCGACGTCTGCCGAACAGATCGCGCAGAACGCGGCGGCATCCACCGCGTGGCACCCGACTGCCGCGGATCTCGCCGAGATCGACGCGCTGATTCCGCTGCCCGCCGACCCGGCCGCCTAGGCCGTGTTGATCAAGAGGTTTCGCTCCCGGCTGGGTGAGTCTTAAGCGGTGACGCGACAGGAGATCTCTGACGAGGTGTGGGCCGTGATGGAGC